>Ga0316190_10001472_pt1 | contig 17033 bp, 17 predicted proteins | sample Eddworburrow2_MG_FD_204929 | JGI IMG/M metagenome (GOLD analysis project Ga0316190, IMG submission 204929) | Coastal sediment microbial communities from Maine, United States - Eddy worm burrow 2 | ecosystem: Environmental > Aquatic > Marine > Coastal > Sediment | place: USA: Maine | collected... | reverse complement strand
AGGCAATGCCGGCGGCCAGCATGGCTGGCTGAGTTTTATCCGTTTGATTCAGATCAGACTCAGGGCCTTCCTGTATCAGTTTCCACAAATCATATCCCAGTGCTTCACTGGCCTGAGCAAAAGTCTCGGCGACCTGTGGCCAATCATTGCCAAGCTCAGCCAACATACCCACAGACTGTGAACCCTGACCAGGAAAAACGATTGAAAAAGACATAAGAATTTACCTTGAAAAGTATTTTAACTATTTGTTTAAATTAAAACTTTAACAGGACTGAGCCCCAGGTAAAACCACCACCAAAGGCCTCAAGCAGGACAGTATCATTTTTCTTGATACGGCCATCACGGACAGCGACATCAAGCGCCAACGGCACTGAAGCGGCAGAGGTATTGCCATGTTCACCGACCGTGACTACAACCTTATCCATCGACATGTTCAATTTCTTGGCAGTAGCGGCAATAATTCGAATATTAGCCTGATGCGGCACCAGCCAGTCGATATCACTTTTTTCCAAGCCATTAGCCGCCAGAGTTTCATCAACAATACGGCCCAAGGTGCGGACAGCCATTTTAAAGACATCGTTACCCTGCATCTCCATATAGGCCTTGCCTTGTTTGACCAATTCATAATTGGTAGAAACACCAGCCGGCACATGCAATAACTCATCATAGCGACCGTCTGCATGCAGATGGGTTGAAAGGATGCCTGGCTCATCACTGGCCTCAAGTACCACAGCACCGGCACCATCACCAAACAGAACACAGGTACCCCTATCTTCCCAATTAGTAATGCGCGACAGGGTTTCAGCACCGATCACCAGGGCCTTCTTGGCACTGCCAGTGGTAATAAATTTATCCGCGACAGTAATGGCATAGATAAAACCAGAGCAAACCGCCTGAACATCAAATGCCGCCGAGCCATGAATACCAAGACGCTTTTGTATCAAACAGGCGGTGCTGGGGAAAATCTTGTCAGCGGTAGTGGTGGCGACGATAACCAGATCAATTTCAGCAGCAGTTACACCTGCTGCTTCAAGCGCGTTACGCGCTGCGGCTTCAGCCAGATCACAAGTGGTTTCACCTTCAGCAGCGATGTGACGCTTACTGATACCGGTGCGTTCCTTGATCCATTGATCAGAGGTCTCCACCATCTTTTCCAGATCATGATTGGTGAGCACGTTTTCAGGCAGAAAGCTGCCTGTACCGGTTATTCTTGAATACGTCACGTTAGCCTACCTGTTGTTCGGTTAAAAGATTTTCCAGTTGCTGGTTAATCTTTTCGGGTACCGACTTTTCAACTTCCAGAATCGCTTCTTTAATTGCATTGGTAAAGGCAAATATATCAGCACCACCATGACTCTTTACAACAATACCATTAAGACCAACAAAACTGGCGCCGTTGTAACGCCTCGGATCAATCCTGTTTTTTAGCGCCTTCAACACAGGCATGGCAATCACTGCCGCTAATTTGGTAAACAGATTGCGGGAGAAATTCTCTTTCATGAAGTGCGAGATCATGCTCGCCACGCCTTCAGTAGTCTTTAGCGCAACATTACCGACAAAACCATCACAGACAACAACGTCCACAACACCTTTGAAAATATCATCACCTTCGACATAACCGACATAGTTGACATTACTTTTAGCCAACATCCGCGCTGCCTCTTTGACGCGCTCGTTGCCTTTGATTTCTTCTGCACCAATATTCAGAAGACCAACGGTAGGGTTTTTAATGCCGTCGATAGCCTGCACCAAAACCGAGCCCATCACCGCGAACTGAAACAGAACATCGGCACTTGAATCGACATTGGCGCCAAGATCAAGCATATGGGTATGGCCTTTGATTGTAGGCAAGGCAGAAATAATGGCGGGACGATCGATGCCGGGCAAGGTCTTTAATACAAAACGAGCCGTAGCCATCAGGGCGCCAGTATTACCGGCACTGACACAGGCAGCGGCATCACCCTCACGCACCAGGTTGATGGCAACACGCATGGAAGAGTCCTTCTTGCTGCGCAAGGCAACCGATGGCAACTCATCCATTTCTACTTGTTGCGAAGCGTGTTTGAGTTGCAGTCGTGGGCCAACATCGGCACCATGACTTTTAAGCTCTTCTACCAGACGTTCATGATCGCCAACAAGAATCAGTTTGAGACCTTCAACTTCCTTTAAAATACTAAGGGCGGCAGGCACAACCACATTCGGGCCGTGATCGCCGCCCATAGCATCCAGGGCGATAGTAAAACTCAAGGCTTACTCGCCCTTGTCAGCAACTACCTTTTTACCACGATAGAAACCATCAGCAGTTACGTGGTGACGAAGATGAACTTCACCTGAAGTTGAGTCAACTGACAGGGTTGGTCCACTCAGTGCATCATGTGAACGACGCATACCACGACGTGAAGGTGATTTTTTGGTTTTTTGAACAGCCATGCTTAAAACTCCTATTTTCTCTATTCGGTGCTACTTGCTAAGTTAGTGTTGTTGCTTCAATTCTGACAGTGCCGCAAACGGATTAGTCGTTTTTTGCTCCGCCTGCTCGATCTTGTTTGCCTCTGCCTGCAGTTTTCCCAGCACTGGTTCACAGCCCTGGTTTTCATGCAATGCAACAATAGGCAGGGCAAGTATCAATTCATCTTCAATGATTCTGGCCAGGGGTATCGGCTCTTCCTCAACGACCAGTGCTTCAAAGCTCTCTGGCAGTTTTGCTGCGCGTTCATCGCTGGAAACAATTCCCAGTAAAACCTCTGTCTCTACCGGCACAGACATGGGTTTCATGCAGCGCTGACATATCATGTTCACTTCTACGGCTAAATGGCCACGAACATAATTGATTCCCGCCTGGTCTTTACCAAACTGCAGCGAGACTTCAACCAGGCCGTTGCCATCGCTTAAAAGCGTTGTTAAACGCTCCAGACCATCTAGCTTCACTACACCATTTAATGTCTGTCCCTGACGGGCCAGCTTAAAGGGAGCGATGAGCATTGGTAAGTGCTGGTCTTTCATGGCGGCGAATGATAAATGGAACGCCCTATTCTGTCAAAGAAATTTCTTATTTTTCACTCTGTTACCACACAACAGCTTGACTTGAGGAAGGCTTTCTCGTAGAAAACAGTAATGAATATCAAGGTCAGGACGAGCTTATTATCGTCGCAGATTACGAACCGGTTGCTAGCAAGCTTCACCATACGGACAAAATGTACATATAAATCAATATGATAAAAAAAATACTCATTGCCAACCGCGGGGAGATTGCGGTCAGGATAGTTAGAGCCTGCGCCGAAATGGGCATCAAATCAGCTGCCATTTACACCGATGCAGACCGCCACGCCCTACACGTCAAAAAGGCGGATGAAGCCTATAACCTCGGACCTGAAACCGTTGCCGGCTACTTGAATGCCCACCGAATCGTAAATCTAGCCGTTGCCACTGGCTGTGACGCCCTCCATCCGGGCTACGGCTTTTTATCAGAAAATCCGCAATTGGCTGAAATCTGCCAACGACGCGGGATCAAGTTCATTGGCCCTGACGCAACAACCATCCAGAGCATGGGCAACAAAATTGAGGCCCGCACAGCCATGATAGCTGCAGGCATTCCTGTTACCCCGGGCAGCGAAGGTAATGTTGCAACGGTTGAAGCCGCCATTAGCTGCGCCGCCGAGGTAGGTTACCCAATCATGCTCAAAGCCACCTCAGGTGGCGGTGGCCGCGGCATTCGACGCTGTGAAAGTGAAGTGGATCTTAAACCTAGTTATGACCGTGTAATTTCAGAGGCAACCAAGGCCTTTGGCAGCGCCGATGTCTTCATCGAGAAGTGCGTTGTTAACCCTCGTCACATCGAAGTACAGATATTGGCTGATAGTCACGGCAATGTAATCCACTTGTTTGAACGTGATTGCTCAATCCAGCGACGCCACCAAAAACTGGTCGAAATTGCCCCTTCACCACAGTTAACTGATGAGCAGCGCAGCTATGTCTGCGACCTGGCTGTGCGTGCCGCCAAGGCTGTTGGTTATGAAAATGCGGGGACAGTAGAATTTCTACTCGACCACGATGACAACTTCTATTTTATGGAGATGAACACCCGCCTGCAGGTTGAGCATTGCGTCTCAGAGCAAATTACCGGCGTCGATATTGTTCAGGAACAGATCCGCATTGCCTCAGGCCTGAAACTACGATACGCGCAGGAAGATATCCAGCGACGCGGGTTTGCCATGGAGTTTCGTATCAATGCCGAGGATCCGAAAAATGACTTCATGCCCAGCTTCGGCCGCATCACCCGATATTTCGCCCCTGGTGGCCCGGGTGTGCGTACCGATGCCGCAATATATAGCGGTTATGAAATTCCGCCATACTACGATTCCATGTGCGCCAAACTGACTGTTTGGGCGCTGACTTGGGATGAATTACTCGATAGAGCCGAACGAGCTCTCAATGACATTGGCGTATATGGCATCAAGACCACCATTCCCTACCAGATTGAAATTGTGAAATCACAAGAGTTTCAAAATGGTGTATTCGACACCAGCTTTGTCGAAAGTCATCCTGAGCTGGCAAATTATTCTGTTAAACGCGCCCCACGTGAACTGGCTGCGGCCATCGGCGTGGCATTAGCAGCACATCTTGGACGATAACAAAAGTTAAGACACTTATGGATAAAGTACATATTACCGACACCGTTTTACGTGATGGACACCAGTCACTGATCGCCACCCGTATGCGCACGGAAGACATGCTGCCGATTTGTGAAAAGCTCGACCAGATTGGATACTGGTCACTGGAGGTCTGGGGCGGTGCGACATTTGACGCCTGTATTCGCTTCCTCAAAGAAGATCCATGGGAGCGTCTGCGTAAACTGAAAGAGGGTTTACCAAACACGCCTCTACAAATGCTGCTGCGTGGTCAGAACCTGCTCGGCTATCGCCACTATTCAGATGATGTGGTTCAGGCCTTTGTTGAACGTTCTGCTGAAAACGGCATTGACGTATTCCGCATCTTTGATGCCCTCAATGACACCCGCAACCTGCGTGTTTCAATCGAATCGGTTAAAAAGGCCGGCAAACATGCTCAGGGGACGATTTGCTACACCACCAGCCCAGTCCACAACATCCCTCAATTCATTGAGATGGCAAAAGAACTCAAGAACATGGGCTGTGACAGCATCGCCATCAAGGACATGGCTGGGCTATTAACACCAACAGTCACAGCAAATCTGGTCGATGCATTGACCACAGCCGTCGATGTACCTATTCATCTGCATTCACATGCCACTGCCGGCCTGGCGGAAATGTGCCACCTCAAAGCGATTGAACATGGTTGTCGTCATATCGACACGGCTATATCAACCTTTTCAGGCGGCACCAGCCACTCGCCAACAGAAAGCATGGTTGCGGCCCTGAGAGACACCCCCTACGACACCGGCCTGGATCTCGAACAACTACAACAGATTGGTTTTTACTTCTTCGGTGTACGTAAAAAGTACGCCCGTTTTGAAAGCGAATTCACCGGTGTTGATACTCGCGTTCAGGTAAACCAAATCCCTGGCGGTATGATTTCCAACCTGGCGCTTCAGCTAAAAGACCAGGGTGCACTGGAACGCATGAACGAGGTACTTGCAGAGGTACCACGGGTACGTGAAAACCTGGGTTACCCACCACTGGTCACACCAACATCACAAATCGTTGGCACACAGGCAGTCTTGAATATACTTTCAGGCGCCTGTTATCAGAATATCAGCAACGAAGTTAAGCTCTATCTGCAAGGTCGCTACGGTAAAGCACCGGGCAAGATAAATGAGATAGTTAGACAAATGGCCATCGGTAATGAGGACGTGATTGACTGCCGTCCTGCTGATTTACTGCCACCAGAAATGGATAAACTACGTAAAGATGTAGCAAGCTTGGCGAAAAGCGAAGAGGATGTTCTGACCTTCGCCATGTTCACAGATGTTGGCCGCACTTTTCTTGAAGAACGCGCAGCCGGCACTCTGGTACCTGAGCCACTTGAGACGGTGGGGCAAGATGATACCAGCGGCGCAACGCCGGTTGAATTCAACGTCACCATGCACGGTGAAACCTATAACATCAAAGTAACCGGCACAGGCCACAAATCAGACAATAGCCGCCCATTCTATGTCTCTGTCGATGGTGTGCCAGAAGAGATCATGGTCGAAACACTGGAAGAAATTGGCTTAGCGGCCAGCGGCGAAGTTCTGCCGGCCAGAACCAAAGGTAGTAAACGGCCACTGGCTAAACAGCCAGGCCATGTCACCACCTCAATGCCAGGCACCATCGTTGAGGTGCTCGTCAAAGAAGGCGATGAGGTTAAAGAAGGCGATGCCCTGCTCGTCACCGAAGCAATGAAGATGGAAACTGAAATTCAGGCTCCAATTTCCGGAAAAATAGTCGCCGTACATATTCAAAAAGGTGACACCGTTAATCCTGATGAAACCTTGATAGAAATCGAATAGTCTTCTCATGGAGCAACAAATTGTACTGGCGTCTTCATCGCCATTTCGCCGGCAATTATTAGAAAAACTTGGTTTTAAGTTTATCTGTGACTCACCGGATATTGATGAATCAGCACGGCCAAATGAGACTCCGCAACAACTTGTCGCCCGACTGGCACAGGAAAAGGCCAATGCTGTTGCTGCCAGACATCCCAGCGCCTTGATCATTGCATCGGATCAGTGCGCGGTACTGGATGACAAAATCCTCGGCAAACCTGGTGATCATCAAACAGCGGTCAAACAACTACAGGCCGCGTCTGGCAAAAAGGTGTTATTTCTTACCTCACTGGTATTGCTCAATTCAGGCACAAACAATGCGCAAGCTGAAGTCTGCCCGTTTTCTGTTTATTTTCGCTCACTCACTACCCCAGAAATAGAAGGCTATCTAAATCGCGAAAAACCATATAACTGCGCCGGCTCATTCAAATCAGAAGGTTTGGGGATTAGTTTGTTTCAACGTCTCGAGGGTGACGATCCAAATACCCTGATTGGTTTACCATTAATCCGCTTGACGGCCATGCTCGGAAAAGAAGGCGTTTCACTCTACTAAATGCCTTATATCCATATGGTAAAAAACAGCCACTAAACTGCCGATAGCATTTGATACGAACGGCTAACACAGGATATTGCCCCTGATGTCTGAAAAAATGCTAATTACAGATCTGTCTATTACCATTATTGAACCTTCCTCAACGCAATGGCGCTTCATTCAACAGCAGCTAAATAATATCGGCGTAATGCGACTTGAGCATTTTAGTAACGCAGCAACGGCCATTGCCGACATGCATAAATTCAAACCCGATTTAGTCATTAGCACTATGCACCTGCCTGATATGACTGGCACGGAACTGGTGCAGTCCATGCGAGCCAATGAAATGCTTAAAGACATCCCATTCATGATGATATCAAGCGAAGAATCAGATTATTTTCTTGAGCCAATCAGACAAGCCGGTGTCATCGCAATCCTTCCCAAGCCTTTCAATATTGATGACCTTACCCGCGCCTTATATTCGACACTAGAGTTTATTGAACCTGAGAGCCTGGAGTTAGAAAACATTATATTGGAAGATCTCAACGTGCTTGTGGTTGATGACAGCGTAACTGCTCGTAATCACATTTCAAAGGTATTGACCAATTTGGGCATTGAAAAAATCACCACCGCGATCAATGGCAAAGAAGCCGTAGATATTCTCAACAACAATTTCTTCGATCTTATTGTCACTGACTACAACATGCCCGAAATGGATGGTAAAGAACTAACAAAATACATCCGTGAACAGAGTCAGCAAAAAACCATCCCAATTCTTATGGTCACTAGTGAAGCAACACACAGCCACCTCGCAGGAGTAAAACAAGCTGGGGTTTCCGCTTTGTGTGACAAACCCTTCGAACCTAAAGAAGTTAAATCACTAATAAAAAAAATCCTGTCTTAATCTTGTCTCATTTCAAAACAGCACTTGCCATCTCAACCCTGTTATTGGGGATAGCATTAATTCACAAGACTTTTGCCAATGAAACATTGGCTATCAGCATTAACAATCATCAATTTACAGTAGAGCTGGCAGCAAGTGCCGCTGAACGTCGCCAAGGCTTAATGCACAGAAGCTCATTAGCGCCGGACTCTGGAATGTTATTTATCTACCCTGAACCACAAATTATTTCATTTTGGATGAAACAAACATTAATTCCACTGGATCTGTTATTTTTTGATGAAGATGGTCAACTAATAGAACTACATAACAATATGCAGCCTTGCAAAGCAACTGTTTGTAAAACCTACACAAATAAAATACCGGCGCAATACGCACTGGAATTGGCGGCAGGAACGGCGACAAAACTCAAGTTTCAAGTGGGTAACAGCTTTACTATCATAGAGTCTAAATAGGCTTGCATGATCAAGCCCGTTGAATTACCGTAAAGATCATACGTCTTTATAAGGAGGCTCGTCATGACCGCAGTAAGCGCACTTGAGCAATTTGAATTCCATCAAACGCTTGAGTCCACCCCGGGTATATCTATCGTATTTTTTTCCAGCGACGAATGTCTGTCATGCCGATACTGGGATGAATTACTGGAGCAATTCAGCAAGCAACATCCGGATATTTCTATCTATAAAATTGATGCGGGTCTGGATCAAGCACTCACCGAAGAGTTTGATGTCTTCCACCTGCCGTCATTATTCCTCTATAACAATGGAAAATTTCATTCAGCACTTCAATGTGAGGCAAATATTAATGCCCTGGAGATTTCAATCAAGCAGGCACTGGGATCTCCTGCCGAAGAAACTCCCTAGTTGAAGAGTTAGTACGGAATTACTACACCGTTGAATTTAACGAACGTCCCGGGGCTGTATTGATCAATATTTCTGATAATTCCCGCCATTCCAGCAACGGACTCATCTACGCTTATCAAACCCTGGTGTGAGGTCATGTCGGTCCTCACCCAACCGGGGTGCAAGGTCAACACCCTAACACCAGAAGGGGCCAGGTCAATCGCCATTGACTTGGAGACCATAACAAGCGCAACCTTTGAAGCTCGATAGGCATAACAACCACCACTGGAATTTTCTTCAATAGAACCCATTTTGGAACTTATATTGACTATTTTTCCCTTAGCCGCAATAACCCTATCTTTAAGCTGCTGAACAACACGTAATGGCCCAACACAATTAACAGTAAATACAGACAACATGGATTCTGGTTCGATATTCTCCAAGTTTTGTCCCTGTTCTTTATTCGGCCCATAGACACCCGCATTATTGATTAGCAGATCCAATTTTGAAGGAAAAACATCGGGGGCATGATTTGACTGATCAGCGGCAATATCCCACTTTACAAGTGTTAGATTGTCATTATCTATTTCTCGTAGTGAACTTGCATCAGAACGATAGCAAGCCCAAACCCTAGCCCCTTGTTTTATATAATACTGAACAAACGCCAGCCCTATCCCTCGTCCAGCCCCCGTTATAAGAACATTCATAGAAGCCTTTTGTTATTCATGCAGCTCAACAACACCAGGGAATTTAGCGGCATATCGTTTTATCCACTCCATCGCTGCCTGTTCACCGGATAGCCTTCTGCCCTCTTTTATCAGGGCCTCGCGCTTGTAATGCTCAATATGGCAAACCTGCTCAATCATACGTGCACGATAAGCATCCTCAGGATCACAAAATGAGACACCTATATCATAATGGTCGCCACGTTTTCGACACCACTTAACGACTGTCATTGAGGTAAAAGACGGGGTTACGAATTTAATCGTAATATTTACTTTAGAACCAGGTTTGATTCTATTTTTTGAAACAAAGGAAAGGCCACCAAAACTTACATCATGCAAGCTTTCTATGTTTTGCACATCTACCCCATCAACCTCAATGGGGATATCAGATGGATGACGGATATATTTGCGCATCTATGTAATCCAGTTAGACGGATATCCTTACTTCGACAAAACTAAAACCGCGACACAACATGAGCTTATATCTATTATGACAAGCATTCAACAAACCCGTTCAATCGCGCAGTTTATAGCCCCTATGCAACACAAACAGAGTAATGCTCGCAAAACCTAGCCAAAACAACGACACAACCAACAGGCTCAAATAAGGGTCAACATCAGCAACACCAAAAAAGCCGTATCTAAAACCATCGATCATATAGAAGAACGGGTTAAATTTTGACAATATCTGCCAAAACTCAGGCAACGAGTGAATAGAATAGAAAACACCACTCAAAAATGACAGGGGCATAATTATAAAATTCTGAAAGCCAGCCATATGATCAAATTTTTCAGCCCAGATTCCAGCAATAATGCCAAGGCTTCCCAGCACTGCACTGCTAAAAATTGCAAATATCAATAACCACAAAATACTATGCAATGGTAAATCGACAAAGAAACTGGCGACTATAAATATCCCTAGCCCAACAGATAATCCGCGGATAATCGACGAGCCCAGAAATGCCAGATAAAACTCAAGATATGACAACGGCGTTAACAACACAAAAATGATGTTGCCGGTAACTTTCGATTGCACCAGGCTTGAAGAACTATTGGCAAACGAATTTTGTATGATGGACATCATCATCAGGCCGGGAATTAAAAAAGCCGTGTAACTGACATCATTGTAGACGTTAACATGGCCTTCCAGCACATGTGAAAAAACCAGCAAATAAAGCAACGCCGTCATGATTGGCGCCAACACTGTTTGCAGAGCGACCTTGCTAAATCGTCTTAGCTCTTTGTGAAACAGCGTATACATCCCCTGCCAGTTCATCAGTTCGCCTGCTTGGTGAGCTCAAGAAAGACATCTTCCAGATCAGCATCTTCAGTACGCAGATCAATGATCTCGGCCCCCAGGGATCGCAAACTATCAACTAGAGAAATAATTGTGTCAGTGTCTCTATTAAGAACAAATTCGAATCTATTACCATCGCAAGATTTAAGCTTATCTTTTAATAACTCAGTCAAATTGTTAATAGGCTTTGATAAAGTCACTGACACCGTGCAGGTCGAGCCTACACCACGCGCCAACAGCGACTCTTTGCTATCCAGGGCGATCAGTTGGCCCTGATTTACAATTGCAATGCGCTGACAAAGGTTCTCTGCCTCTTCCAGATAATGAGTCGTCAGAACAATCGTATGACCATCGTTATGTAGTTCCTTAACAAAGGCCCATAAAGAACCGCGCAGCTCAACATCAACACCGGCTGTGGGCTCATCTAAAATGACAACTTCAGGTTTATGCACCAATGCCTGCGCTATCAATACACGCCGTTTCATACCACCAGAAAGGGAACGCATATTTGAATCAGCTTTATCTGTGAGATTGAGGCCCTCAAGCAAAGCATCTATCCAGGCAGATGATTGTTTGGCCTTACCAAAATAACCAGCCTGAATTTGCAGAATTTCACGTACAGAGAAAAAGGGATCAAACACCAACTCTTGCGGCACCACACCAATCGACTGCCGAGACTGACGATAGTTGGCAACCACATCATGCCCCATGACTGAGACGTGGCCACTATCCATACGGGTTAGGCCCGCAATAATATTAATCAGGGTGGATTTACCCGCACCATTCGGCCCCAGCAGGCCAAAAAACTCGCCCTTTTCAATGTTTAGACTCAGCCCTTTTAGGGCGTGTACCTCGCCATAATGCTTGTGTACGTTGTCAATCTGTATAGCCAGATTCATTTGAGATGGCAGGACTCAATGATGTCTCGCACAAGCTGAGGACCACGATAGATCAGACCACTATAGACCTGAACGAGCTTCGCTCCTGCATCAAGCTTGGCCTGGGCATCTTCTGCACTAAGGATTCCACCGGCGGCAATAATAGGGATCTTCTCACCCAGCCGTTGATAGAGTGTTTTTACAACTGCTGTTGATTTTTCCGTCAGTGGTGCGCCGCTAAGACCACCCTGCTCGTCACCATGTTTAATACCTTCAACACCGGTTCTAGTGATTGTGGTGTTGGTTGCAATCACGCCATCAATCTCATGGGCAAGCAAGGCGTCTGCCACGGCGTGCAAGGCATCTTCATCCATATCAGGGGCTATTTTCAAAACCAGAGGAACATATTTGCCATGTTCTTCATTTAAAGCCCCCTGGGCATGTTTAAGACTACCCAGCAAACCTCCCAGCTGATCCTTCGACTGTAGATCACGCAGATTGGCCGTATTAGGCGAGGAGATGTTTACGGTCACATAACTTGCGTATGGGTAAACTTTTTTCAAACAAATCAAATAATCATCAACGGCATTTTCCATGGCCGTATCAAAATTTTTACCGATGTTAATGCCTATAATTCCGTTAAAACTCGCTTTTTTGACCTGTTCGACCAGATGATCAACACCGTGGTTATTAAAGCCCATGCGGTTAATAATCGCCTCGGCTTCGAGCAGCCTGAACAATCTGGGTTTGGGGTTGCCTGGTTGCGGCCTGGGGGTAACCGTTCCAATCTCTATAGCGCCAAAACCAAGTGCTGCCAGCGCATCGATATGATCGCCGTTTTTATCAAGACCGGCAGCCAAACCAACCACCGATGGGAACTTAAGCCCCATCACCTCGATTGATTTCGACGCTGCTGAATCAGGCCTGCCAAGCAAGCCTGTCTTATAAGCAACATCAAGAGTTTTTAGGGTTAGAGTATGCGCAGTTTCGGCATCGAGACGGAATACCAAAGGCCTAAGTAAAGAATAAAGACCAAACATCAGGAATGTTACTCCGGTTAAAGATGTGCCCGCCAGAAGGCAGGCACAGATAGAAATTAATTTATTGAAATGATCTTACGTTCAACCAGGGCATTGATAATCTGCTCAACACTTTCTTCAATACTTTGCGCTGCGGTATCAACCGTAATCTCTGGTTTTAGTGGCTCTTCATAGGGTGAATTAATGCCGGTAAACTCTGAAATCTCACCTGCCCTAACCTTTTTATATAACCCTTTTACATCACGTTCTTCACAAACACTGAGATCACATTTGCAATAAACTTCAATAAAGTCACCCTCATTAACCAGCTCACGCACAGCACTTCGATCTGAACGAAACGGTGAGATAAAAGCCGTCAGAGTCATAACACCACTTTCTATGAACAACTTTGACACTTCACCAATCCGACGGATATTTTCAGTACGATCAGCATCAGAAAAACTCAGATCCTTACATAGACCATGGCGGATGTTGTCGCCGTCAAGTACATAGGTGCGACAACCCAGTTTGAAAAGACGGTCTTCAACGGCATGGGCAAGACTAGATTTACCTGCACCGGAAAGTCCCGTAAACCAAAGAATGGCACTCTTATGTGAATTCATTTTTTCACGATCGGCACGACTAACTGTTGCCGTGTGCCAGGTAATATTCTCAGATACGGTCATCTACATGCACCCTATTTATAACGATATGATTATTCAAGAAAATTAAATCAGCCGATAAGGCTATAACAAGGCCGGTATTTTACACTAATTCAAGCCTGGCTGGATAAACTGGCAGGCTAAAATGGCCAGACCATCGGCACAATTAGCAAACTGATGCAGCCGACCAGAATCGTTAACGGCAAGCCCATGCGAATAAAATCAGAAAAATGATAACCACCAGGGCCAAACACCATGAGATTAGTCTGATAACCAATAGGCGTCGCAAAACTGGTGGATGCCGCCAGCATCAACATAATCACAAATGGCATATAACTGACACCCAGCGTAGTTGCCATCGACAACACAACAGGAAACATCAGCACCGCGGCAGCATTATTGGTAATCATGGCTGTTAGCAAGGCGGTGGCACAATAGACCGCCGCCAATGCGATGAGCGGATCACCATCACCGGCCAAATGAACGATCAAACCGGCAAGATAATCTGCCCCACCCGTCTGATACAAGGCCTGACCAAGCCCAAACGAGGCGGCAATAACAACCAGAACCTGCAAATCAACCGAGCGCCGGGCATTACTGCCCGTGAGGCAACGGCTTATAATCATCAGTCCAGCAGCAACAAATGCAGCCTTAAGCATAGAGACCAAGCCGGTCGAAACCAACACAACCATTACCAACAATATAGCCAAAGACAAAGCAGCCTTGTCATGGCGCGGCGGACTACTACCTTGCAGCTCACTAACCAGAAAAAAATCACGCGAATTGCGGTGCTGCTCGACAAAGGCTAATGATGCTTCCAGTAAAAGTGTGTCGCCCGGCTGGAGGATGACTTCACCAATTTTCATCCTCAGTTGCTCACCATTGCGGGAGACAGCAATAATCACGGCGTTGTAATGAGACCTAAACTGACTGTCCTTCACCGTTTTACTCAGCATAGGACTGGTATCGGAGACCACCGCCTCAATAAAGCTACGATCTGGCCGTGGGGTATTTATCTTGAAAACCTGATCTGAGGCCGGCTTCAGCCCCCTTATTTTTTGCAGATCGACAACAGAATCAATCACACCGGCGAAGACCAACCGATCATTTCCTTCCAGACGTTCTTTTGGAGATACCGCCGGAAGAATATTATTTCGCCGCTCAATCTCAACCAGATACAAACCACTCAGTTGCCGCAGGCCGGCATCTTCGATGGATTTACCATCAATGCTACTGCCAGGTTCAACCAACATTTCAACCGTATACTGACGCACATCTGAAAATTGGGTGATAGCGGATTTACGCTCAGGCAGCAGCCATTTACTGACAATCATCACATAAAGGAAAACCAATACCACACAAGGAATACCGACCCAGGCAAGTTCAAACATCGACAGTCCTTCGCTACCGGATTCCTTGATCAGTAACCCGTTCACAATCAGGTTGGTACTCGTACCGATCAAAGTACAGGTTCCGCCAACGATAGCGGCATAACTGAGGGGCATTAACAGTTTAGAGACCGAAATCTGGTATTTACGCGCCCAGTCATTGATTGCCGGTATCAACATGGCCACCACCGGGGTGTTGTTCAAAAATGCACTCATGGCAGCTACCGGCGCCATGATGCGTAGCTGAGCGTTGCCGACCGAACTGGGCCGGCCTAACAAGGTATCAGTTATCCAATTGATGGCGCCTGTTTCTCTGAGACCGGCGGAAACGACAAATAATACGGCGACAGTGATCATGCCTTCATTGGCGAGGCCTGATAATGCCGCTTCGGGCGTCAATATGCCAAACACCAAAAGCAGCGTCAGTCCTCCCATCAAGACAACGTCAGCAGCCCAACGGGTCGTTATCAGAGAGACAAAACAAGTGGTGATCACTGCAATAGTGATCCATGCGTCTAGATTCATACTTAAATAAAAAAAGGCTGGTAAATACCAGCCTTTCATTCTTTCACAGTTATGTGGGATTTAAAACTCTTCCCAGTCATCCCCTCCACCACTACTCTTAGGAGCAGGTGCAGGCCGAGTTCGCGTTGCCGCAGGAGCTGCCGGTCTATGAGCCGCTGATTGTGGCGCTGGAGCCCTTCTTGGTGCTGGTGCACCGCCCTGATCCAAATATGACTCATCTATAGTGAACTGACCAACCAGCTGTTGCAGTCCAACCGACTGATTTGCCATCGACTCACTTGCAGCGGCAGCTTCTTCAACCAGGGCTGCATTTTGCTGGGTAACTGATTCAAGCTGGGTAATCGCCTTGTTGATCTGATCGATACCCGTCGCCTGCTCCTGACCTGCCGCAGCAATTTCGGCGATAATATCACTGACCTTCTTAGATGCTACAACAATCTCTTCCAGGGTTTTACCAGACTCATCAACCAGGCGACTGCCCTCTTCAACCTTGTTGACGCTATCTTTGATCAGCCCCTTGATTTCTTTCGCCGCAGCGGCACTACGCTGAGCCAGACTTCTTACCTCACCTGCCACCACCGCAAAACCACGCCCTTGCTCACCGGCACGTGCAGCCTCAACCGCGGCATTCAGTGCCAACAGATTGGTCTGGAAGGCAATTTCATCAATGACGCTGATGATATCTTCAATCTTCTTGCTACTGGCATTGATTTCAGACATGGCAGTAACTGCGGTACTAACAACCTCACCACCCTTCTCCGCCTGCTGCCTGGCACCACTGGCCAACTGATTGGCCTGACGGGCATTATCCGCATTCTGTTTGACCACACTGGTCATTTCTTCCATGGTTGACGCTGTTTCTTCAATAGAAGATGCCTGCTCTTCCGTACGTTGACTCAGATCAGCATTTCCTTGTGAAATCTCACCTGCACCACTACTAATGCTACCGGCAGACTGGGTAATTTCACCCATCATCTGTTGCAATTTCGACATTGAATCGTTCAAGGCTTCACTCAGAACAGCGAATTCACCCTGGAATTCACCAGTCATTGATTTCGTTAGATCCCCCTCAGCCAGACTTTGAATAACCCGCGTCGATTCACGAATTGGATCAACTACGGCTTGCATCATGCTATTTACCTGATCCCCCAAACCCTTCATAAAACCGCTATAGTTGGAAGTATCGATGCGCTGATCAAGATCACCGGCAACAGCTGCCTCAATCAGCTTCTCCATCTGCTCTTCAGCACTTGACTGCTCAGTCATATCTTTCCATTCGACCATGTTACCCATGAGTTTTCCATCGGGCCCCATGATAGCTGTGGCATTGACCTCAAAAACCAGGTCCAGCAAACGGATTACCCCCTTTGCAGGAAGTCTATTTGGATCCGCCAGCAGACTACGCTGGTGGGCAGGATTTTTATGGAACTGATCGATATTTACACCAACCAGGTTATTAGGATCCATTCCAGGAAACACCTGCCGCAGCTCACTTGCCCTATTATTCAACAACGCAACTACCGCTTTATTAACATAAGTAATGTTCAAATCGCTATCACATAACATCAGCGCCGTTTCAGCACCATCTACAGCCGATTTCAGGCGTGCCACCTCAATTTCACTGGCACGTAATTGAGTTACATCAGACCATTCCAGCGTGTTACCCACATAGGCGCCTTCAAGATTATGAGTAGCGCTAACCCGAAGATGAAACTTCAGCGGTCCAACTTGAATATCGGTCTCATATGGCAGGTTGGCCGGA
>Ga0316190_10001471_pt1 | contig 17035 bp, 14 predicted proteins | sample Eddworburrow2_MG_FD_204929 | JGI IMG/M metagenome (GOLD analysis project Ga0316190, IMG submission 204929) | Coastal sediment microbial communities from Maine, United States - Eddy worm burrow 2 | ecosystem: Environmental > Aquatic > Marine > Coastal > Sediment | place: USA: Maine | collected... | reverse complement strand
ACCAGAACACCGTTGCGTGGAATCCTCTCAGGCGCCCTGATCACCTCCCTGGTTCAATCTTCCGGTGCTGTGACCGTTGCGACGATCGGTTTCGTCAATGCAGGCCTCCTGACGCTGAAGCAGGCGGTCCGGGTTGCCTATGGCAGCAATCTCGGCACGACGATGACCGGCTGGCTGGTAGTGGTTATCGGTTTCGGCTTTCATATCAAGACATTTGCGCTGCCTGCCATTGGTATTGGCATGTTGATGACCCTGTTCACCAGACAGGGACGTTATCCGGCTATCGGCAAGGCTTTGGCCGGTTTCGGGCTCTTCTTTCTCGGTATTGATCTTCTAAAATCGGGATTTTCGGGTCTTGAAGACCTGATCGTTTTCGATGCTTTGCAGCAGGGCAGTATAGGCGGCTTGCTTGTATTCGTTGGCGTCGGCTTTCTGATGACATTGATCATGCAGTCCTCCAGTGCTGCAATCGCCATCACCCTGACCGCAGCCGCTGGAGGCGTGATGGAACTCTCCGCCGCGGCCTGTATGGTAATCGGAGCCAACGTTGGAAGCACATCGACAGCGGCACTGGCGGCTATCGGGGCCACGCCCAATGCCAAACGTGTTGCGGTCGGGCATGTAATTTTTAATGTGGTAACCGGATTGATTGCACTGCTGATCTTGCCGTTAATCCTCATGGCCATCGAGAAGTTCCAGCAGAGCGGTGGCATGACGGGAGGCCCGGCTACTTTTCTGGCGCTTTTTCATACCCTTTTCAACCTGCTCGGGATCATGCTGCTGTGGCCCTTTACCGACAGGCTGGTTGCTTTTCTCAAGCGACAGTTCAGGGCGGCTGAAGAGGATGAGGCACGGCCTAAATACCTGGACAGTACCCTGATCAATACGCCGTTGCTGGCGCAGGAAGCGCTTACCAAGGAGCTGAAGCGAATTCAGGAAATCTCCATTCGTATGGCAGAGGATGCGATCAATACCGAAGCAAGCCTGAGTCCACGGATTGCTGCCGACCGCTTTGTTATGGACAGGCTCATTGATGCTGTGGGGGACTTTACTGCCAAGCTCAGGCGCACAGATCTTCCCGGTGAGGTGGCTGAAGCGCTGCCGCTTACGCTGGCTGCCACCCGTTATTTTTCAGATGTCGGTGACCTCGCAGATGAGATTGATAAAAAACAGAGCAACAGGGTTACCTCAATCTCCGAACAGGTGGATGAAGTGCTTGCCGAGAACCGGCGACTTGCTATTTCAGTTCTGGAGACGCTCCGTGAACCTATCCAGGTCGAGGAGACGCTGATCCGCGAGAGTGCAACACTGGATGGGCTCGAGCGAAGTTATGAACTGGTAAAGGCTCAGTTACTCAGGGCGGGTACGACCGGGAAACTTTCGGTCAGGCACATGCTCAATATTATTGAACTCTCCAAGAATATTGAACGGCTGGCCAACTACAGCGTTAAAGGCCAGAATGCTCTCTACACTTTTTCTCAATCCACTGCTGTTGAGAACAGACCTTTGGAGGATGAAAGTCCGGTTAAGGATGAGGCTGTTAATAAAGCTGAAATCGAAGAGCTGTCAGCCGAGGTGTCAGAAACGCAGAGTCAAAAAAACGGTTCCGAAAAGGCTATTTAAAGAGACTGTCGAACTCCGATTCCTCTTCACTCTTCTCGATATCGTTCGTTTCGACCACTTTTTCATGCTGTTGTCGCGGCAAGGCGCTGTTCATTGTTGAGTCCAGCTCAAAGCTTGAGATCTTGGCCATGTCAGCATCCGTAAACTCTACCTTTCCGGTTTTTTCGGGAGCCTTTGTCGCTGCCGGTATCGACTGTGGTGGCACAACACCTGACAGTCGTCTGTAGATATCGGATATTGATTTCGCTCTTGCGACCAGAAGTTCCGGGTCAGTCGGTTTGCTGATATAACCATCGGCGCCGCCTCCCAGAGCCAACATCTCGTTAAGATTGCCGGTCAACAGGATGGTTCCAACGCTGTTGAGAGAGGGGTGCCGGCGAATGTTTTCGATGAACTCCTGTCCTGTCTGCTCGGGCATCTCCTGATCGGTAATAACGAGGTGATACTGCTTCTGCTGAAGCATCTCCAACGCATCCATGGCTGTCGTTGCCGTATCAACATTGAAATGGCCTGACACCTCGAGAATATGGCGGGTAAACTCAAGTGTAACCGGCGAGTCATCGACCAGCAGGATGGAAGACTTTGCATCCTCTTTGCCCTGTTCAATTGCAGGGACTGGAGAGGAGGCAGGCTTCTCCTCCTCCTTGATAATCGCAGGCTTCTCCGCAGCCGGCATGGCGATGCCGGAGAATGTGATGGAGGAGTGGCTCTCTTCAGCAGGGGATTCAATCCCTTCCCCTGACGAGAGCGAGATGTGACTCTCTTCAGCAGGGGATTCAATCCCTTCCCCTGACGAGAGCGAGATGTGACTCTCTTCAGCAGGGGATTTAATCCCTTCCCCTGACGAGAGTGAGATGGAGGGGGCTGCAATTTGCGCTTCTTTGTCGCTTTCAGCTGGTTGGGCCGCAGGGGTAAAGGCCGCTCTCTGCATTGGCATGATGCGCCCGAGTTTCATTCTACCCTTGATTTCGAAGGGTTCATCGCAAGGCAGCGTGGCAAGCACCTCTTCCAGTGATGTGACGCCGTCAATAGCCCGGTTAACACCCTGCTCAAACAGGGTCAGCATCCCTTGATAGCGAGCCTCTTCAACAATCTCCGGGCCTGATGCCCCCTGATTGATCAGTAGTTCAAGCTTTTCATTGAATGGAAGCAGTTCGGCCAGCGGCATGGTGCCCTGATAGCCTGTATGACTGCATGTATCGCACCCCTTACTACTGTGGAGTGAGAGCGATTTAGGAACTGCCCACTGAGCAATGGTGGCCGGATGCAGTGTTGCTGCCGTTTTGCATGATGGGCAGAGCTTACGGATGATCCGCTGGTTATAGATCAGCTTTAACGATGAAGCGAGTTTGGAGCGGGGTATATCTGAGCAGAGCAGCTTGGAGAGAGCCTCCTTAATGCCGGTAGCAGACAGGCAGAGTATCACCAGGCAACCCTTGTTGGCCGCCTCCACTGCAACGGGAAGTGCCTCCTTGTCTGCCTCATCAATCATGACAATATCCACCTTGCGCGAGAGCAGTGAATTCAGGATGGCAGATTTGGATGGGCCTCCGGGCTTGATCTGAAGCTGTTGAATACCGCCGATCTTCTGCCTGACGATATCCTCAATGGTGAAGACACGTGCATTCAGGGTGGCAGCGTAGCGGGTGAAAGCCTGAAGTGTGGTGGATTTGCCGGTACCGGCACTACCGGTTATCAGGAAGATTCCCGGGCCTGTAAAGATTGTTTTGATCTGTTTAATTGACGAATTCTGAAGTCCAAACTCTTCGAGTGTAAGATTATCAAGTCGCGAATCAACGATGTAGACAGAAACCCGCTCGCCGTTGGGGGTGGGAGTGACCCTGTAAATAAGAGTGTACTCCTGATCACGGAATTTAATGCGACGTCGGCTGCGTTGATCCACACCGGTGTGTGAGACATCCATCTTTGCCAGCTCCATCACAGCGGTGACAATCGCCTTATGATTGGAGGTGGAGAGCTTGCAGAGCTCGTAGCGGCCGCCATCGATCAGGAGGCTGATCTGCGACTCATCCTGCTCTGGTTCGATATAGAGTGCGGAAGCATCGGAACTGAGCGCTTTTGAAATGATCTGGGAGGCAAATTTCTTTGCCGCCACGCTTTTCTCAGCCGTCGCTGCCTGTTCATGCCCCAGTGCTGTTTGTTTCAGTGTCAGGGTGTCCATAAGAGACGCACCCTCTGCGGGCCTTTCGATGCCCTGCCTGAAGAAGCGATAAAAATTCCGTTCAAAATCATCTTTGCTGATAAAGACGGGCTGGATTGATTTCCGGTAGATCGCCCTGATCTCATCAATGAGGTTAAGATCGACTGGGTCAACCATACCGACCACAACCTGAGCTCCCTGTTCGGAGATCGGAAGGAAGTAAAGTTTTCTGGCCTGTTCAGATTTGCAGAGCTTCATGAGCTTCGGTGGCGGCGTCACCTTATTCAATGAGATCAGGGGGATTTTATAGTATTGTGCCAGTATCTTGGTGACTGTGTAGGAGGCTTCAACAGAGCGGTTTGCCAGTAGATTGATCAGGGTGGAACCATGGCTTTTCCGGCTCTCCTCTTTGGCAAATTGAATATCGAGGGCTGAGACAGCTCCGGACTGAATCAGTTCCTGTTCAACTTCAACATGCATTTACTTCACCCATAGCTGCGAGGGTAGCTTCTATCCATAGGTAAATAAAGGATATTTTTGTGCTATGTTTCGCATGTCTGGTGATCAGTAATATCTTTGGTTCTGATCATCTGCATATGTCGCTGGAGCTGCTTTGCCATTACAATTAGCGTCGGCTTTGAACTATCTGGTTATTAGGAGGGTGGGGTAGATGAGACAGTTATTCCTCTGCGGGCAATAACGATGGCTGTTTATGCTGTGGGCGATATTCAGGGGTGTTACAAGCCTCTGAAAAAGGTGTTGAAGAAGGTTGCCTTCGATCCGGCCAGGGATCAGCTCTGGTGTGTCGGAGACCTAGTTAATCGCGGACCCGATTCACTCAAGACTCTCCGTTATCTGAAGTCACTTGGTGATGCCTGTGTTGCTGTGCTGGGTAACCATGATCTACATCTTCTCAAACAGGCCGCTGGTGCCAAACGCTCCTCGAGTCGAGACACTTTCGATGATGTGCTGCATGCGCCTGACAGGCATGAACTGATTGAATGGCTCAGACATCGGCCGCTGCTGCATCACGATGAACAATTAAACTGGTGCATGGTCCATGCGGGGTTGCATCCCTCCTGGTCGCTTAAAAAGGCAAAGCGGAGAGCGAGGAAAATCGAAAAGAGATTGCAGGGTGATGGCTGGTTAAAGTTTTGTCGAAAGCTTGCTGAAGCCAGTTTTTCTGCAACTGAACCTCCGAAAGGTAAATCCGGCCGTGTTGCCTTTGCTTTGGCTGTTTTGACATACACCCGTTATTGCACTCGGACTGGCAGCTTCAATTGGGCAACAGCATCCGGGAGGCCCGATTCTTCGAGGCAGAGGCCCTGGTTTGCACATAAACAGCTTGCATGGCGGGATCAGTGTCGGGTGGTCTATGGCCACTGGGCCGCTAAGGGCCTGGTTACGGATCAGAAACATGTGTTGGGGCTTGATTCCGGTTGTGTGTGGGGCGGTAGACTGACACTGGCCAGACTGGATTGCGCAACCCCTGAAATCACCTCTGTAAAGTGCAAGGGATACCAGCTGGTTGGTTAAAGACTCCTTTAAATTTTGGGCTTTTCCTGCACAATGGCGGCCTCTTAACCACCTCCGGAGTTATTGATGTTTGCACTCTACTATAAGCACGCCGCCGGCGTGAAAGATGATGTTCTGTCGGGGCTGACCGTGGCATTGGCACTGGTTCCCGAAGCTGTTGCCTTTGCTTTTGTGGCAGGCGTACACCCTCTGACAGGTCTTTATGCCGCGTTCATGGTTGGGCTGATCACTGCACTGATCGGTGGCCGTCCAGGCATGATCTCCGGTGCAACCGGGGCACTGGCTGTGGTGATGGTGGCATTGGTGGCTGACCACGGTGTTGAATACCTCTTTGCGACAGTGGTACTGATGGGAATCCTTCAGGTTGCTTTCGGTCTGATGAAATTGGGCAAATTTATCCGCATGGTACCGTTCCCAGTGATGCTCGGCTTTGTGAATGGCCTGGCGATTGTGATTTTTCTGGCTCAGCTACCGCAGTTTCAGATTGAAATGGGTGACGGTAGTATGGAGTGGCTCACAGGCATGTCACTCTACCTGATGCTCGGTCTTGTACTGCTCACCATGGCGATCATGCATTTCCTTCCTAAGCTGACGCGTGCTGTACCTGCAGGCCTCGTAGCCATTGCGGCTATTTCCGCAATTGTCATTTTTGGCGGGCTGGACACCAAAACAGTGGGTGATATCGCCAGCATCGGTGGTGGGTTCCCGCCGTTCCATATTGCTGATGTACCGATGAGTCTTGAAACGCTCTATATCATTTTCCCGTATGCCGTCATTCTGGCTGCCATCGGCCTGATCGAATCACTGCTGACCATGACCGTAATTGATGAGATGACCGACAGCCGTGGCCATGGCAACCGTGTCTGTATCGGACAGGGAGCCTCCAATATCGTCACCGGATTCTTCAGCGGTATGGGTGGCTGTGCGATGATCGGCCAGTCGATGATCAACATCTCATCCGGTGGTCTGCGTAACCTCTCCGGCATTGCGGCAGCACTTTTCCTGCTTAGCTTTATCCTCTTCGCATCACCATTGATTGAGATGATTCCGGTAGCAGCACTGGTGGGCGTGATGTTCATGGTAGTGATCGGTACATTCGAGTGGGGAAGTTTCAACTTGTTCAACAAGGTTCCGCGTGAAGATTCGTTTGTCGGAATTCTGGTGGCTGGCGTGACCGTGGCTACCGATCTTGCGATTGCTGTTGTGGTTGGTGTGATTGCAACTGCGCTGGTCTTTGCCTGGAAAAATGCCAAACATATCTATGTTGTACCCAAAGATCTTGAAAGTGGTGAACGTGTCTATGAAATGCACGGCCCGATATTCTTTGCCTCAGCCCATCGTTTTAGCGAACTCTTTGATCCGACAAACGATCCTGATGAAGTGATTATCGACTTCGCCCATTCCCGTGTAGCCGATCATTCAGCCATTGAGGCGATTGATAGCCTTGCTGAGAAATACACCAAGGCAGGCAAGAACCTGCATCTGCGTCATCTGAGTGCAGAGTGTCGTCTACTGCTTGAGAAAGCGGGTGACCTGGTCGAAGTGAACATCAAGGAAGATCCTCACTACCATATTGCAGACGATAAGCTTGCTTAGATACGGCCTCGGAGCGTCCTGCCATCGGCCTTGAATGTATCACGAGTTTTGCGAAATCCGTGATGCTTACTAAAGCCACCCAAGGTGAATTGCGCTTGCGCAAGAGAGGGTGCCCTGGGGTGCATCTATGGATGGGATGAGAGCCAACCTTGTGAAGCGTTACTTTCTGGCGCTGACGACAATGCTGCGGCCGAGCAGCATCTGCCATGTGTTCAGCGGTTCCATTAACTCTCGGTTAGAGTCATCAATGGCCTGATATTTACGGGCCTCTCTGCTCATCTGACGCATGGTGAAGAGTCGGATCGGGATGTAGCAGAGGATCAGTGCAATGATCGATCTGGCATTGTATTTATCAAAACCGCAGTGAAGTTTTTTATAGCCTGTCTCCAGAAGCGTATGGCCAAGGTAGAAGTAGGAGAGAGGAGTGATGTGGCCCATAGTGCTCTCAGGAGAGTCGTGTCCGACTGGCATTGGGCCGAAGAAGTTCCAGAAGCCATAGAAGAAGAAGCGAATTCTTGATTTAAGGTTAAGGATGTTCGGTGTGGTCATCACCAGCAGCCCTTCGGGCTTCAATACACGGTAAATTTCTCTGAGAACTGTACGATGATTCTCAAGATGTTCTGCAACTTCAGTAAATGTTACAAGATCAAAGCTGTTATCATTGTAGGGAAGTTTACCGTCATTGAGGTTAACAATATCGACCTTCTGGCCCGGAATTTTCATGAACTTATCGCTGTAGTCGCAGACGCTGCTCTCAAGATCGGGAAGTGATTCCTTGATGAGCCGGATCAGTGCGCCTGTGCCGCTGCCGATATCGAGATACTTTCCCTTAAGCTGCGGAGTCTCACGCAGTATGGTGTCTCTTACTGCCAATACGGTTTTATCAAGACTGAGCTCATTCATTAACTCATGGGTTTCGGGTGCTGTCATATTATCCTTCCTGCAGAATTCGTAGAGAAGCTAGCAAATGAGAGGAGACAGAAGAAGCGGCGGTTACTTCTCGATAAACTGGCTTAGGGACTTCCCACCCACGGATGGGTGGCGGCGAACATCGTGAGCCGTGAGCGAAGCAAGACCGCGTTCTTGCGTAGTGATTCAAGCAAAAGGCAGGAGCCTTTTGCGGATTAACTAAAATCAAAGGCCATTTACCTTTGATGCCATGATAAAGTCATTTTCGTGCAAGCCGTTTATTTTGTGGGTGTAGAATAGAACTGTACAATAACCCCAGCCGTAACTGATATCGGGATGATGATTTTCCGCCTCAGAAAGTTCACCCACTTGAACTGCAAACCCTTGTGCAGCCATGAAGTTTCTGAATGTGAATGTACGGCGAAGTTTAGTGGAGCCATCCAGTAGGTCCCAGCCTTCGACCTGATTCATTAGTGCCATCGCTTCATCATGACTCATTGGCGGGATGCCACCACGGCACGGCACGCATTTTTTCTCTTTCAACTTTCTCATATCGTCCATTATAGACAGTTCAACAGAGCCAGGGCGAAGATTTTGCTGTCAGTTATTGATTTGCAGCGTTCGGGTAGGGCGTTTTATCAAGCAGCAGCTTATATTCGATGGAGTCAACCAGTGCCTGATAACTGGCATCAATCATATTGGTGGATACACCAACCGTGCTCCATTTTCGGATTCCATCAGTTGACTCGATCAGTACGCGGACAGCTGCCTCTGTTGCCTCTTTAGTACTGAGAACCCGCACCTTAAAATCGGTCAGGCGAAGCTCTGATAGCGAGGGATAAAAATCCAACAGGGCATTGCGCAGTGCACTATCCATGGCATTCACCGGGCCATTACCAAGCGCTGCGGTGTGTGCGGACTTCCCTCCTACAGTAACGATGACCGTTGCCTCGGATTGTGGTTTTCCCTCATGCCCATGCTTCTCATCAATAACGCGGAAGCCTTCAAGCTCAAAGTAGTGGCTGAAACGGTTGGTAGCCTTCAGTAGCAATAGCTGGAAAGAGGCCTCAGCCGCTTCATAGGCAAAGCCCTGTGCTTCAAGCTCTTTTACCTGTCTGACCGCTTCTGCAACAACAGGGTCCTTCGGATCAAGGCCGTGGTCGAGATCCATACTTTCAAGTTTGACGATGACATTGCTTCTGCCTGCCTGATCAGAGACCAGAATTCGCTGCTGATTACCGACAAGTTCGGGTGACGTGTGTTCGTAGAGTTCCGATGCTTTCCGAATGGCCGAGACATGGATGCCACCCTTATGGGCAAAGGCATTCAGGCCAACGTAGGGCTGGTGTTTCCACGGCAATCGATTGGCCATCTCATTGGCAAAGCGTGAGAGAGTTCCCAGCTGTTGCAACTGTTCGGGTGTGATGCCGCAGTCGAGGCCCATCTTCAACTGCAGGTTGGGGATGATGGAGATCAGGTTGGCATTACCACAGCGTTCACCGATACCATTGATGGTGCCCTGGACATGCCCGGCACCTACGCGCACTGCGGCCAGTGAGTTGGCAACGGCCAGTTCACAATCGTTATGGGCATGAATGCCGATGGTGGTATCAGGGAAACGTTTCAGCATGGCTGTGACCACTTCTGCTACGCGGTAGGGGATATTGCCGCCATTGGTATCACACAGAACCAGTGTGTCTGCTCCGGCACTGTGTGCTGCTTCAAGCACCTTGATGGCATACTGTTCATCAGCATTGTAGCCATCAAAAAAGTGCTCTGCATCGAAGAAGACCGTTTCAAAATGCTGCTTCAGAAATGCGATGGAGTTATGAACCAGCTCGAGATTCTCCTCCAGTGTGATGCCCAGAGCCTTGGTTACATGAATATCCCAGCTCTTACCAAAGATACAGGCTGCATCCGCACCGCTGTTAATGATTTTTTTCAGCCCTTTATCAGACTCAACCGGCTTTCCAGGCCGGGCTGTCGAACCGAAGGCCACCAGCTTGCAATGAGGCCAGTTTCTGTCTCGCATCAACTCAAAGAACTGATCATCTTTGGGGCTGGATCCGGGCCAGCCGCCCTCAACCCAGGCAACACCAAACTCTGCCAGATGGTCGGCAATGCGCTTTTTATCCTCGGCTGAGAAGTTTATGCCCGCAGTTTGGCTGCCGTCACGCAGGGTGGTGTCGAATATTTGAACAGGCGAACGTGCCCGATTTTTGTTCATAGGTTCAATCTCTTTTTTCGGCGCTTTTCAATTGGACAGGTTTGCCCAGAAGGTTGCTTAGAGGCTGCTTCTCCTGAGTGGCATTCCAGATACAGACCTCGTGATTATCAAACCAGAGTTGATCATCAAATATCCACTGCCATGCCTTTTTCTTCTCTTCAATGCGAGGTTGGGCCGCCTCACCGTCTTTGGTGCGGTTCAGGGCTGCTGCCATTCGCAAGATAGCTGCGAGCACCATGCTGGTTTTGATATCTTTTTCGCGCATGCTCTTCAGGTCGGTATGTTTCGCAGATGGCCTTGCCTTACGATGGAAGCGGACGGTTGCGGCAAGTATCTGCTGCTGGCGCTGAGTGATGCCTGTCATGTTGGCATTGGCAATAATGTAGCCACCATGAAGGTGGATTTTTTTGTGGCTGATGGCCAACCCTATTTCGTGGAGATGGCATGCAGCCATCATCAGGCGATAGGCCTCATAATTGAGATCCAATGACGCTGCATGGGCATTGAAGATCAATTCCGCAGTCGTGGTTACCCGTGCGATCTGTTCCTGGTCCAGATTAAAACGTTTCGCCATGGCACTTGCCGAAGCACGAATCGGTCGAGCGGGGAGTCTTCCCGACGTCTCTACCCGGTCGAAAATGATGCCTTCACGCAAAGCGCTCGGACAGACACGCAGCGATTTGATCTTCAGTGCACTCATCACCTCTTCGAGAACGATGGCACCGGCAACCAGTGTCTCTTTCCGCTCTTTTTCGATGGTATCCGGCAGCGTGTCGTCTTTAACGGCTTTGATCAGCTTTGATCGGATTGATTTCAGGTCATCGAGCAGCAAATGGGTAGGATCATCCAGATCGCAGAAATAGGCTGCGATCTCGCCCAGTGTCCGGATGGTGCCGGAAGTTCCATAGACGGAATGAACCTCAAAAGGCTTGTAAGCCGATGCAACTGACTGGATTTTAATGGCTGCGGCATGGCTGCACTGGTGAAGCTGGCGGGCTGTATACTTCTGGTTGGCGAAAAAATGCCTGGAATAGCGCCGTGCACCCATATCCAGGCTCTCTGCCGCCAAAAGCCCGTCCTGATTGCCCACAATTACCTCGGTGCTGCCACCTCCGATGTCAATAATGAATGCGGGTTGCTCACCAATATAGCCTTCGGAACGCACGCCCTGAAAGACAAGACGAGCCTCCTCTTCTCCATTGACGATTTCGACAATAAGGCCCAGTTCGTTGCGGATTCGACGCGTAATCGCGTTGCTGTTTGGGGCATCACGCATGGCCGATGTGGCGATGCAGTGCAGAGGAGCATCGTAACTTTCAGCTAGGCGTTTAAAGTGGGTGAGACTTTCAATCATACGGATGATAGCGGCTTCATCCAGGCGGCCACGGCTATCGACACCGTCACCAAGGCGAACCCAGTGCTTCATGCGGTCAACAACACGAAAAGCGCCTTGTTCGGTTGTTTCAGCGATAATCATGTGGAATGAGTTGGTTCCCATATCGACAGCTGCGATATGTTTGTGAGTGGTTTTTTCGATGATTGTTGCGCTATCGTTCACTGGGATCCTTCCTTATGTCGGCACTCTAGGTTAAACAGCAGACGGCAGCTAGTTGCAGAGGTGTTCAAATGAGTTATATCCCGATGCCTTTCCGAACTTTTTTCTGAGCTTTTTTCTTTTGTACCGCTTTTTTGGCCGCTTTTTTAGCGGCCTTTTTAGCGGCCTTTTGGGCCTTGTCGACCGCAAGCTTCAGCTCCGGTCTCTCCTCGCTCTTCGTTGTCATCAATTGCCTCGCACCACCTTAAGCGGTTACTTTTTTGGAGCCTTCTTTTCCACAACTTTCAGGCTCGGAACCTTTGCTATCTTGACCTCCAGGGTTGAATAGTCGAGTTGGCTGCCGACAGGGCCGACAATGAGGGGGTCCGGGGCGTGGATGACGGATGTGTCCTTGTTGGGATAATCAAGCGAATGCAGGAAGTAGCGCATGCAATTGATGCGTGCCCGTTTCTTGTCATCGGATTTAACAATTGTCCATGGCGCATCGGCTGTATCGGTATGGAAAAACATGGCGGCTTTTGCCTCGGTGTAGGCGTCCCAGCGATCCAGTGACTGGATATCAATCGGGCTCAGTTTCCAGTGTTTGAGGGGGTCATGAGTGCGGGAGTGAAAGCGGCGCAGTTGTTCATGCCTGCTGACTGAGAACCAGAACTTGAACAGATGCAGGCCGGAATTGACCAGCATGCGCTCCAGTTGAGGAGTCTGACGAAGAAATTCGAGGTACTCCGCATCGTTGCAGAAGCCCATGACGCGTTCTACACCGGCCCGGTTGTACCAGGAGCGATCGAGAAAGACCATCTCACCCTTGGTTGGAAGGTTGTTGATATAGCGTTGATAATACCATTGGCCCTGCTCGTGTTCGGTAGGTTTTTCCAGTGCAATGACATGGGCGGCACGCGGATTGAGATGCTCATTGAACCGTTTGATGGTTCCACCCTTGCCTGCAGCGTCACGCCCCTCAAAAATCCCCAGAATTCTCTGTCCGGTCTCTTTTACCCATGCCTGCACCTTCAGCAGTTCGATCTGGAGCAGATGTTTCTCGTTCTCGTACTCCTCCAGCTTCATTTTCTCCGGGTAGGGGTAGGTTCCGAGCTCGTAACTCAGGTTTAGCAGTTTTTCGCCTGAAATGATTTTAGGGGAGTCGAGAACCTTTTTCGGGTTACTCATCCGGTCCAGCAGCCGTTGCAGTTCCGCTTTGTCTTCATGTATTTTGCTCATGGTCAAAACCCTTATCATTAACAAGATTATAATAGGCACATGCCCTTTTGATGAAACATGATGTGTGTACTATTTTCTCACAACTCTGAAAGGTTTCAACCGATACCTTTCAGAACTCTCTTGAAAACCCGAAATGAATCACTTGGCTAAGCAGAAACTTCAGTCCAGCTTTTCGTGTTCAAATTACATAAAAATGATTAAATTTTCAACCTCTGCTAACGAAAGCATCTTTTTAAAGGAGCCTATATGCGTGCAATTGTGATGAGTGAGCCCGGAACGCCTGAGGTTCTCAGGCTGCAGGAAATTGCCAGGCCCGAAATCAGTGAGTCAAATCAAATCCTGGTTCGCCTGATGGCGGCGGGAATCAATCCGATTGATACCAAGCTGCGTGAGCGTGGTCTCTACTTCCCCGAGGGATTGCCTGCACTGCTTGGTTGTGATGGTGCCGGTATTGTTGAGGCTGTTGGTGATGATGTAACACGCTTTCAGGCCGGTGATCAGGTCTACTACTGTTATGGCGGCCTAGGCAAAAAGATTGGCGACTCCTCTATCGGCAACTATGCCGAATATGCAGTGGTGGATGAGGCTTATGTAGCGATAAAGCCTGCTGCGCTTGGCTTTGATGAGGCTGCTGCGGCCCCATTGGTATTGATTACTGCATGGGAAGCGCTGTTTGACCGCGCATGCATTCAATCCGGCCAGAAGGTATTCATTCATGCCGGAGCCGGTGGTGTGGGGCATGTTGCGATTCAGCTGGCCAAAATTGCGGGCTGTGATGTGGCAACGACAGTAAGTTCGGATGAGAAAGCAGCCTTTGTGCGCGAACTCGGCGCAGATATGGTTATCAATTACAAAAAAGAGGATGTAGCAGCAGCCCTTCTGACATGGACAGATGGCGCAGGGGTGAATATCGCCTTTGATACGGTCGGTGGTGACGCCTTCAATCAGCTTGTGCCTGCCATGGCTCATTACAGTGATCTGGTAACGATTTTGCAGGTGCCGGATGATGCTGATTGGAAGAGCCTGCGGCTGAAGAATGTGCGGGTAAGCCAGGAGTTGATGCTCTCGCCTATGGTTTATGATCTCAGGGAAGCGGCTGAGCATCAGAGTGATATTCTGGAGCAGTGCGCTCAGTTTTTTGAAGAGAATCAACTCTCCGTTTTTATTTCAGATGTTTTGCCATTGGAAGATGCGGCTAAGGCCCACCGCATGATTGAGGCCGGCGGCACAACGGGTAAGATTGTTCTGGATCTGTCGGGCGAGTTGTTTGGAGATGAGGAGTAGAGATGCCGATTTACGAATTTCAGTGCAAACAGTGCGATGCCCGCTTTGAAACGCTGGTGCGAAGCAGCGATGTTGCGACGTGTCCTGAGTGCTCCAGCGAAGACCTGAAAAAGCTGATCTCCGCCCACGCCGTGGGCAGTGGGGCACCTGACACCCCGTGCGGCTCCGCACCATGCTCTCCGATGCCGGCATGCGGCATGGGTGGTTGCGGCTCCCGATCGTAAGGTATTAGGAGCGATTCATGCTCAGTTATCAGCATAGCTATCATGCGGGGAACTTTGCCGATGTGCATAAACATTCGGTTCTGTCGCTGTTGCTGATAGCTCTGCAGGCAAAGGAGAAGCCATTCTTCGTGCTCGATGCCTTTGCCGGGCGCGGTCTTTATCAACTTGATGATGCAGCAGCAGAGAAGACCGGTGAATACCATCAGGGAATCGAGCGGATATGGCAGGAGCCATCTCTTCCGGATTCGATGACCGGTTACATGCAGGCAGTCCGTAACGAGAACATCGATTCAAGGCTGATGCGCTATCCGGGATCGCCGCTGCTGATCCGTAGCATGATCCGCAACCAGGATCGCATGGCAGTGTGTGAGCTGCATCCGGCGGAGTTCGATGCACTCAGGCAGTCACTGCACAGCGAGAGGCGGGTGGCACTGCACAAACGGGATGCTATTGATGGCATGAAGGCGATGCTTCCCCCAAAAGAACGGCGTGGCCTGTTGCTGCTTGACCCTGCCTATGAGCTGAAACAGGAGTATGAGAGTGTTCCTGCTGCTGTTATCGATACTTATCGGCACTGGCGTGAAGGCATTTATGCCATCTGGTATCCGATACTGGCGGCGGGCAATCACGAAAAACTGAGGGCATCATTGAAACGCAGTGGTATTCGCAAGATTCTCGATACGCAGCTGATGGTTGATGACCCTGAAAGCGGCGGAATGTATGGCTCAGGGATGATCATCATTAACCCACCCTGGAAGTTGAAAGATCAGATGGAGGAGCTTCTGCCATGGCTCACCGCACGACTTGCCAACGATGGAAGTGGGCCATCCGGTGTGAAATGGCTGGTTCCTGAATAAAAGCGTTATGCCGATGCGATCATTGTGGCGCGACGGGGTGCCGGATAGCCCTCGATTGTTTTAGAACGATCATTCGGATCAAGAAAGTCTGGTAGCGATTCAAACTGCATCCACTCGGTTGCGCGCTGCTCGTCCACGCTGGTTGTGTTCACGTCCACACAGCGAATGTTGGTGAAGCCCACCCGCTTTAACCAAATCTCAAGCATCTCAACCGAGGGAATAAACCAGACATTGCGCATTTTGGCGTAGCGCCCGTCAGGGATCAGGCAGACGTGTTCATCACCCTCAATCACCAGTGTTTCCAAAACCAGCTCACCACCGGGGCGAAGCAGCTCTTTGAGCTGAATCAGGTGATCCAGAGGCGAGCGGCGGTGGTAAAGGATACCCATCGAGAAGACGGAGTCGAAACAGGCCATGCCATCCGGCATATCATCAATGCCGACAGGAAGGATAAAGGCGTTGGCATCGGGCTGATAACGCTTCACTGTGGCGAAGTGGAGCGAGAATAGGGGAGTCGGGTCAATACCGATCACCTGCCTTGCGCCTGCGCCCAGCATGCGCCAGATGTGATAACCGGAGCCGCAACCGACATCGAGAATGGTGCGGCCATCAAGCGGGGCGATATGATCCTTGATACGGTTCCATTTCCAGTCCGAGTGCCACTCGGTATCGAGATGAACCCCGAAGATATCAAACGGCCCTTTGCGCCACGGGTGCATCTTTTTCAGTGCCGCTGTGATCTCTTCAGCAGTTTCAGAACAGTCGTCAGGCAACCCGACACGAACACTGTCTGCATTGAGATCAATGGAGGATGGCGTGACATCTGGCAGGCTCATCAAGCCACTGCTCCAGCGATCCAGGTCACCGTGCTTGAGAATTTTCCCCCAACCCTGTTCGTTGAGTTTTATCAGCTCATCCGAGTAGTCGGAAAGCAGGGAGTTGTTAATCGAAGAAACGAGTTGTTTTTCTTCATTTTCTTTATATTTTTGCATAATAACGACTATTTTATGGCGATAATTGATGCAAAATTAAAGCATTGGAACCAGGTGTTTGATGCGGAAAAACCCGCCTCGTCCAGCCTTTTGTGGTGAGTCTCGAGCGTTTCCGGGACGAGAACATTCTCCAGTGCAGTACGCTTGCGGCTGATCTCCAGTTCCGAGTAGCCCTGAGCCCGTTTGAAAGCTTCGTGCAGCTCAATCTGGCGATGGTTTTCGACCCTGTCCGAAAAAGCAATCTTCTCCGAAAGAATCAGTACGCCGCCGGGATTCAGTCCATTATGGATTTTTTTCAGTAGCCCCAGCCGATCCTCCTTCGGAATGAACTGGAGGACAAAGTTGAGCACCACCACTGATCCGTTTTCGATCTTCGCATCCATTACGTCGCCGCAAACAATTTCCACCGCTTCGTCTTTCAACAACTCTTTGCAGCGTGAGACCATCGCCTCTGAGTTATCCACGCCGATCACTCTGCACGCTTTGCCAGACGCACCACGGCTCAGGGCCATCGTGGCAGCACCGAGCGAGCAGCCAAGGTCATAGAGGTTCGAATCATCTTGCGCGTACTGGTGGGCCAGCAGCTCCACCATCTTCAGCGTTTCGCCGTAGCCGGGAACGGAACGGCCGATCATGTCAGCAAAGACGGAGGCCACCTTGTCATCGAAGGTGAATCCGCCCATATGAATTTCAGAGGTGTAGATAGCGTCGCGACCCATGGCTCAATACTGTCACTCCTATAAACAATAAAAAAGCCGATGGGAGAACCCACCGGCTTTTTGTTTTGGTAATTGCCCGTTTAGCGGGGCAGGTCCGATGAACCCATCAGGTACTCATCGACAGCACGGGCAGC
>Ga0316190_10001470_pt1 | contig 17036 bp, 14 predicted proteins | sample Eddworburrow2_MG_FD_204929 | JGI IMG/M metagenome (GOLD analysis project Ga0316190, IMG submission 204929) | Coastal sediment microbial communities from Maine, United States - Eddy worm burrow 2 | ecosystem: Environmental > Aquatic > Marine > Coastal > Sediment | place: USA: Maine | collected... | reverse complement strand
AACAAGATGACAAAAGTGGAGGTCTTGATGTTCGCGGGTCGGGCAATACGTTTGCGCACAACCTCATAACCGGCACAATCGCTGGAGCTAGTATTCGCATTGGTGCTGAGCAAAAGCTTGGGTACGACTGGGTTGCGCAAAATAATTCTGTTTACAAAAACCAAATGCTCTCCCACGATTATGAAGTTGCCCTCAAAGTTGTAAATAAAAACGCACCAGCAGGAGGCGTCAAGCAGGGAATTGTATGTGGAAATGAAGCGATTGGAACCTTTACTGACAACGTTGCTGGCGTCAGTATGGAGGGTGAACTCAATCCAGCATGCGACGGGACGCGTGGCACGATTGTTGATGAAGCTCTTGCTGGCATTGGGGCAAATATTTGCGTTGGGGCAAGCTGTTCTCCCGATACGCAACCCCCTCCCCCAGGAGCCGCCTGCCCCACCAAGAGCCAAGGTGATGCAGACTGTGATGGAGCAATAGACGCCGTGGACTACGTAATATGGAAACTAGAATATATAACAGAAGGCTATGGAGAAGATGAAGATGGAGATGGAAATGTAATTGATAGTGACTTTGATGGAGTAGATGGCGTAAAACTCGCTGACTTTACCGCTTGGGTTAATGGATTCAAAGAATTCACCGGAGGTGGAGGAGGAGGAAACCCTCCTCCAGGTGGAGGAGCGGAAATTGTGCCAATACCTAGCTCTGCGGGGGCGTTAACGCTTGTGAGCCGCCCAGCTAATACTATTGGCAATCGAGTTAATTGCTCAACCAAAGAACCGGTTTGCGCTTTTGGCTGGCAGCAGAGCGATGTTTATTCTAGCCCAATCCACCAAGCTTATTCAGCTAAGGTTGAGTGGCGTAACGTTGAAACTGGGGCAATTGTCAAAACGGTTGACCTGCCAAATGTTGCCAACGCACCAATAAATGGAGCTAGAGTTTATCCTATCTATAACTCGGATAACGATAATTGGTTTGTGGTTTACCACGCCTCGAGAAAGGGTGGCGCTGGTGGCGATAACCAAACCAGTATTTATGGTGCGCTTTTTGATGCTAGTGGAAACTCCAAGGGTGATGCAATTGAGGTCTATGATGGCAGTTTTAGTGGCTGGGTACCTCATGGATATTATGACTCCAGCAGCAAACTCTTCTACATGGAGTGGCACCAGCAAACATCCTCTATCGATGGTCGCAAAGACATAACAGCGGCTTTGGTTGACGGAGCGACTGGAGTCTTGGTCAAGACGGGACTCAAATTGCACGATACTCCTGAGAATTTGGAAGAATACTCTGGTAGCGCCTTTAACTCGGTTCGGGGTGAGGGCATGTCGCTTTTTGCTGCTAATACTGGAGCATGTGACGAGCAGTGTCTCACGAAAGCAACCATTAATCGTCACACAACTGGCGAGGGCGGCGTGTCCGTTTCGGGAAATCAGCTCGATATTGATGGAAATGCTGCGACCCATGAATGGTATATCTCAATCTCTTTCAACCCAACAACTGAGCGATATGTGGCGGTTTATGGGCAAAGTAACTCGCCATATAGAGGTGGACCGCAAATCAGCATCAAAGCTCATATTCTCGATATGGATGGCGTGTCGGTTAGTGGCGAACTGTCTCTGGGCGAAGCCTCACCCGGCAGCTTCTATTGGCAAACTGGTACTAGCTGCTCAACCGACAACAATTTATGCCTCGTTTCATTTAAGGACAAGGCGGTATACATCGACTCCACAAAAACAGGCGCAGCAGCTGTTGGCAATGTCTTTGGTGTTCCAACAGGCGGGGGCACATCTAAAGTCGCCTATCAATCGACAACAAAGCAATTTGTGGTATTTGGACAATCAGGATACGCTCTAGTAAATGGCAAATAAGCAGGTAGGACCGTGGAGGTTAAAACGGTAGTGCAAGATGTGTGTCGGGAGCAGACTCGTTTTCCATCATATACCGCTTCCACCGCATACGAATTGGTGACTTTCCTCGCTCACTAAGGTAAAAAATCTGACCGTGCTCAACCCCATAATCCAGTAGCTGTTTTGTCAGTATCGTATCATCCATGCAGTATTTTTGCAGTTCGTCCCACTTCCCCTTGCGGTAATAATCTATCGCCATCAGCCCATTTCCCGACTTTTTTGCGCCAAGCGTTGCACTAGCCAGATCGTTCAGGGATAGTCTTCGACCGAGATTTTTCTTCACGTCCTCCAGCATATCGAATCGAGAAAACTGCATGATGTCCCCAGGATAATATGCCTGCAGAACCGGCAGATCAAACGAATTACTATTAAATCCCACTACATACGAAGCTTCTTCAAACAATCGAAATAAGCCCGACAGCTCATCCTCGCGAAAACTATATTCTTTGTCCGTAGCGTAATCATACGCGCAAACCATAGACACTTTGAGTTTTGCCGGATCAGAAAACTCACGAAATGTGTGTTTTGTTTCGATGTCAAAAACGACCGGTTTTCTCATAATAAAATCAGATTCATTGAAAAATAATATGTACGCTTTGCCCTGCGCACGCTAGTTGAGGCGAGATCGATCGGGAAGCTGGCGAAAGATCTCGATCTCAATCGCCTCTGGCCCATCCGATCCGAGCACTTCTTCTGGAGTGAGTGCAGCAAAATCGTCTTGCAACATGCGCGCATAGTTTGCGTGCATCGAGCTCATGTATTCAAAGAATATGTCGCGTTGCTTTTTGGGGTAGTCGCAGATCTCGCTCTGGTATAGCTCATCGAGCTTACCCAGACTCCACAGCGCCTCGATAAATCGAGTATCGCTCAGATCAACACTCCCCAGATCCCCCTGCATTGGGCGCACACGAAAATGCATGAGGCGCACCTCGTCCATCATATCTTGTTGGCTAGGCTTATTGGTTTTAATCGCCTTAGCAAAGGCAGCTAGGCGACTAAACACATCCTGTTTTTTCTTGCGCTTTTTCATACTCCTTAGGGTTATAATTATGATATGCTACGCGATAAATTACAAGCCGATCAAACTACAGCACTTAAGGACAGAAATAAACAGATGCTGGAGGTGTTGCGATTTGTAGTGGCGCGCATCAAAGCCAAAGAGATTGACGCCAAGCGCGAGCTCAGCGATCCGGAGGTAATAGAGATACTCAAAAAATATGTTCGCGAGCTAGATGAAGCGATTAGTGCTGGTAAGACCGCCAACAGACCAGATCTTGTAGAGCAGAATGAGCGAGACAAAAAACTGATCGCTCCTTATGTTCCAGTGCAACTTTCTGATTCTGAGTTGGATAGCGAAGTAGATAGGGTTATTGCAGCAAATGCTCAAGTTGCACAAGCAAATCCAAAAGCGCTCCTTGGCATATGCGTAAAGGCACTGCGCACACGTGCTGACTCTGCTCGCATCGTGGCGGCGGTAAATACAAAGCTTGCAAAATAATCCAAACACTTCGCGTGTTGGTATACTTAACTCATGCGACGCGTACGATCAATCATCACTGGCCTTATCATTTTGTTTCTCGCCTCCTCACTCACCAAAAATGTGCTCGACTACCGCAATACCCTCTCCTTTTATGACACATTTCAAAAAGAATACGAAGAGACAAAAAAGCAAAATATCGAGTTGCAAACCCGCATCCTCAAGAGCACCGACGATCATGAACTAGAAAAAACAATCCGCAATAAGCTCAACCTACAAAAGCCTGGCGAAACAACCATCATCATTGCAGCGCCAACCCCAACGCCAACGATCCCCACGCCAACTGTCGTCCCAACATATCGTCAGTGGGCTGATGTTTACATCCACGGCAAAATGTGAAGAATGCCTACCTTCAATGCTACGCGTAGCGTTACAGGTGGGAATAATCAACAATAAAGAATGAGCAATGTATTGCAGTAAGTTGCGAGGCGCGGTTGTGTCGTGGACAGATAAACGGGAGAAACGGGTTGCGGGTTTGTGGTCGGGAGATTTTGACAACCGCCTTGGTGTTTTCTTAGGAGTGAGGACGATGAGAAAGTCACCGTACCCTTGCTCAGATAGGATCCCTCAACGCTTACACATGTCTCGGGATGACGATGCTTATCGGTGCTTTTGGCGCTTGATGAAGTTGTCCCTTGAAGAATCTGAAGAACTTTTACCTTTCCACCTTATGCTTTCTTCTTATTTCGTGTTACGGGGCCGGGAGTTGAACCGCGGTCTAGAAGATTATGAGCCTTCTGTGCAACCGTACACTACCCCGTATATCCCCAATAGTATAGCAGGCTCTAAGGCGCATTCATAGCCCACACAGTCTTTACGCCTCTAGTTGCAGATATTATTAGCATCAAGAATCGGCTTGAGCTTCTCATACATCACGTCAGCTATGATTGCCGCCCCCGCCTCATTTGGATGAATGTTAAGGCCATCTGGCTTAACATTACCTCCTATGTTTGGAGCGTCTGTTGTCGTAACCGGTGACTGAGCCGTGCTCATTTCGGTGGCAAGTGCCCTTACCTCACTCTCACCATAGTGCTCGGCACCCGTGTCTTGCAGTATGCCCAGTATCACATGTACGCTCGGATTTCTTGATCTTACAAGCTCTACAATCTCTTTGAGGTCCTGCTTCATCTCCAGAACCCCCTTTCTAGATGGATTGTAATTTCCATCATACCATCCAAAACCTTGATTATTCACGCTTAGGTAAGTAATGAGCACATCAGGCGCACCCCAAGCAGGCGCACCCCCAGCAGAACCATCTATCTTTGTGTTCTTCATAACGTTGAGAATTCCCCGCGCATTGAAACCACCATGTGCTATTCTCTCATGGTCGTAACCAGCAGAACCAGTTTGTGCAAAAATATCTTCTGGCGGATAAGACCCCTCATGACCTATGAAATCATAGTCGGCGCCTTGGACGCATGAATCGGCGTTCATCAGATCTTGCAGCGGATACGTCCAGGATTCAGCTTGTGAGGTGATCGAGTCTCCAAGAGACAGTATCTTTACTGGCTTGGTGATGGCTCCTGTTCCTCCACCTCCTCCATTACCACCGCCTCCAGTTCCCCCTCCTCCACCTCCGGTGAATTCTTTGAATCCATTAACCCAAGCGTTAAAGTCAGCGAGTTTTACGCCATTTGTTCCATCAAAGTCTGCATCTATGACATCTCCATCTCCATCTCTGTCATCTGCATAGTTACCAAGATATTCTAGTTTCCATATTGCATAGTCTATGGCGTCTATGACTGTGTCACAGTCTGCATCACCTTGGCTCTTGGTGGCACATGCAGGTGTACCTCCACCTCCGCCATTGCCTCCACCTCCGTTTCCTCCTCCACCACCGCCATTAGTGCCGTCACAAAAGGGAAGAGCAGCAGGTGCGGTTGGCGTACCACCACCGCCAATAGATGTGGGAGAGTTGTTGTTCACAACAGCAAGTTGGCTAAATATCTTGTTGAGATCACCTTCATTCATACCCCCTAAGGTGTTCCAAACATCTTGCCCATTACCCGCTGGACCAAACTCCCCTGAGATATGCACATTTGGCCAGCCAGAATTATCTACCACATACCCTCCATACTCCTGTAGGGCGCGTGCTACCATCCTTGAGGACTCTGCCTGCAGACCGAGTGAGTTTATATTTACGCTTGGCGGCAGCGCCAATAGCGCGCCCGATCTCAACTCTGGGACATTGCCACAGTACGCATTAGAGAAGCCGCTGCATGGATCGGATTCGTTATCTAGATCTGGGTTTGTTGCGGGCCAGCGAAATCCACCATTACTGCGACTCATATTTTCTATACCAAAAATGGTGAGCTTTAGGGCGTGTGGGATGCGATATCCCGCTTTCATCTCGCTGATTCTAATTGATCCACCCACACTAGATAAGCCGGATCCACCGTGAGCACCTTCTATCCCTGGCCCATACAGATCTACTGTTGGCTTCTCCCAGAATCTTGTCACATCTCCACCGAAACCACAAATTGACAATGGTTGCATTTGATAAATAGTGCGCCCGTCAACGTCCAGTATTGCACCTACCGAGTTCGAGGTATTTTGCTCATATCGATCATAGGTTGAAACATTGTTGGGAATTGGAAACTGATGGCCACCATAGGAAACTTCGCTTGTAGCAGTGCATCGTGCAGCCTCACCACCCTCCCATCCGTGGTTTGCTGCTTTATACATAGTCTTCAATGGGGCGGTTGGTTCCATGACGATGATATTTTCTTCAAATGAATATCCACTACTTGGTAGTACAAACTGCGCGTCGACAAACTGGGCGTTGCTGCCAATGGGCGTATTCCAGATAGAGTCGGCAGCAAATGGTTGCTGTAGGGGATCGCGGCAACTTGCCTGAGCGCTCACCGTCGAGGCGCCGCCCACAATCACCACAAACAGCATAACTACGACTGTAGCCATCTTCTTGAGAGTGGTTGGGCACATTTCATCATTGTAACCCACAAATAGACCACATTACAACCCGATTACTTGCTCAATTTGATAAAATACCGTATGCTCCACCCCAAGCTCTCCATCGTAATACCGGTATACAATGAACAAAACAGTATTGATGAGTTGTTTGCCCAGCTTATTCCCGTTGTTCAAAAACACAACTACGAGGTTATATGTGTGGATGACGGATCGAGCGACGATACACCTTTACGCATCATTGAGCACGGCAAAAAAAATAAGCACATCAAGCTCGTCACTCTTCAGCGTAATTTTGGTCATCAGATGGCGCTATCGTGCGCCTATACCCATGCCGAGGGCGACTTGGTGATCAGCATGGATGCGGATCTGCAAGATCCGCCACAAGTCATTCCGCAAATGATCGATGCATGGAAAGGCGGCGCGCAAATTGTGTACGCAAAACGCAACGTGCGCGAGGTAGACAGTTGGTTCAAGCGCACCACAGCCCAGCTATTTTACCGCGCAATAAACACCATGTCCGACGTGCCAATTCCACACGACGTGGGAGACTTTCGCCTTCTTGACCGGCAAGTGGTTGATTTTATAAACGGCCTGAGTGAGCAATCTCGGTTCCTGCGCGGACTAGTGGCATGGGGCGGATATCCTTCGGCGGTTGTTATGTTTGATCGAGCGGCGCGCCACTCGGGGGAAACGCATTATAGCTTGGGGAAAATGGTAAACCTTGCGCTCGACGGCGTCACTTCTTTTTCCACCAAACCACTTCGCCTTGCTACGCTCCTTGGATTTTGGTCGGGAGTTATAGGATTTTTTGGCATCATTTACGCGGTTGTTGGAAGATTGTTCTTTGCGCAGTACTGGGTGACTGGCTGGGCAGCACTTTTTGTTGGGATTATGTTTCTGGGAGGAGTACAGCTTATCACCATTGGCATTATCGGTGAATATATCGGAAAAATCTACAAAGAAGTACAAGCACGGCCACTCTATATTGTCAAAGATAAGTACAACGTGTCCTAAACATATATATGAAAGTGGCGATGGTGATCGGTGTCATTATTCTTCTAGGTAGCGTATTTTACGTCTTATTTCTTCGCGGCGGCAACGATGAGCACATCTACTCACCTATTCCTGATGAGCGAGGAATAAATGTCATCTACGGCACACCCACTCCGGTGAAGTGAGCGTTTTGAGATTATAGTGGAGGACCTTGTTCCTGTCCGGGAATCGGGCCAATATCGGTACCAGGCCCCGGTACAAGATCTTCGCCTATAGAGAATCGGAAGATCTGCCCCTGACCGCCAAGGAAAAGGAAATCGATAATACTCAAGATGACGTATGCGCTGATAAAAAGAATAAAGCCAATGAGCGCATACTTAAAGGTGTCTTGTGCTTTTTTGACTTTTTCGGGACTACCAAGCGAAGTGAGATAGTTAAATCCTCCAACAACAAGCATCACAAACAGCGCAAGCATGATGAGGCTTGAAGCTGCAAACACAAGATTACCAAATACAACCTCGAAGCATTTGAGTGTCGGAACGCCATCCACAATACACCCTTGTTGGGTTGTCGAATTATAGTCTTCCCACTGTTTAATTTGCGCAAGTATTACGGGGAACATGAAAAATAGTATACACGGTTTTTGTGTCGTCGGCTAATAATTCTTGGGTCTGCGCAAGCGCGCGTGGCTCAGATGAGTTCGCGCTTAGCCGGTCATTGTGGTCATAAATAAATAGAGGTTGAACCATGCGCTCAAGATAATCGTAGTATAGGCGACCGTTGTGAGCTTATGGTTTTTAAACGCACATAGAAGTAATAGGTATAAAAATGGTAGTGCATCAATCATATAGCGCGGCCCCACCTGCTTTGCGCCCGACCAATAATACGTCAGCAACACAAAGATTATGACTCCTGAGGTGGTTGCTGCAGCACGCACTTGCTGACTCTTTTGCCATTTATTTTTTACCGTGGCAAAAATATATAAAAATATTGGCGAAACCACAAAGAAGCTTGTACCCGGATACCATACTTGTATATATGGCGCTTTGAGCACGTGGGTGTTTAGTCCTGGAAGTATTTCTCGCTCAATGCGAACAGGGTCAAGCGTGTGGATGAAGTAGTAATAAAAATTGGTTGGAATATTTCTCAGTTGAAACAACCCAAAGTTGTCTAGCTCAAATCGGTTAAATGATGCGTTTGCGCTTCCAACAAGCAGATACCCCGTCGTAAATATGTCGCCAAAACGCATGAAGTTGTATACCCCCAACAAAATAAGCGCAAAAACCATTGGGGCCGTTAACTGTAATATTATGCGAGAAAGCTGCGACCAGTTGGTGCGATATCGCACAATTGGTTCTATGAGAAAAAATAAAATACCAAGAGCGGCCGTTGCGCGCGTCATAAGCACAAGAGCCATGAGCATGCCCACGACAAGATAACGCTTCTTATGAAAATACTCATAAAGAGCCGTCATCACTAGGGTCAACGCCACAATTTGTGAGAAATACCAACTCCATGGAACAAACAGTATCGACAACGCCACACTTGAAAAACAAAATGCAAACGCCAAGTAGAGCGCATCCACGTGTGAGTATTTGTGTTTTTTTGCGAGTGAATGCGCAAAGTAAAAAACACCCATCAAAAGAAATATTTGCACGTATCCTTGTTGCATGAGCACACCCAAAAACTGCCCAAACAAAACGGGTAACATCAAAGCGACGGCAGGAAACGGCCCCATATGCCACCACACCCGAGCATTATAGAGCGCCGCATCATCAAAAGCATGACTTCCCTCTTGAGTGAAGTCCAATCTCCCACTCAGAAAAGACTCTGCAAGATGCGTAAATTGTTGCTGTTGCTTCACTAAAATATTGAAGATTGTAGCCAAGAGGAAAAACACCACAAGATGAATGACTATAATCCAATGTTTTTTATGCATAGATGTAAATATATGTAAGAGGTATGTTTATTATAAAAAAATGAGCCCGTCATGTACGGGCTCATTTTAATTTGATAGATTCAGTTCACTATGTACCTGGGGCACTAAGGATCTGTGGGATCGTGACACCACAAGTCAAGCCAAAGCACATACGGTTAGCAAACACTACTTGTTCGAGCGTTGCAACAATGGCGATGACGACAATAATTAGAAGCACACCGATAATCGCGTTGACGATCTTTCCGCGAGCTGCCTCAACATTTGCTTTATCTCCACCCGAGGTGACCCATGAAAGAGCTCCCCACAAAAGCATGATAAGCGCAACCACGCCGGCGACAACAAAAACAAACCGAATAATAAAAGTCAAAAGGTCTGAGAAATTTGGAATAGCAAACCCAAGGGCGTCCTCATCCACAACCACGTTGGGATCAGTGTTACCTGGATCTACCCCACCGTTACCTGTAGCCAGTACTTGACCAGTAAATAATAGCGAAGTCCCCATCATTCCAAGTGTGGACGTCGTTTGTTTGAGAGTGTGTATAATTTTCATAGTTAATTTATTCTACGGGACTTTTACCCCGTTTGTCAAGCTCCGTTTATAGTGTTAGAATAATGTAAATACACTACGGCGAATAGTTGTCATACGCATCCATGGTGTTTTTTTTACCATACTGCGCAGTTGCTATATGATCTTTGTATTTAATCTACTGTTTCTTAGCGTCTTCATCATCAACAGCTTCATTATGACCGATGCTGATTTTGGTTGGGCGCTACGACTAGGTGAGGATATACTGCGCACTGGCATCCCGATGACTGACCCTTATAGCTACTCAATGCCCTCCCACCTCTTTGTCGACCACGAATGGCTCGCCCACAGCGCAGGATACTTGCTCTACTCCATACATCCACTGGTGCTTTATCTTGGTTATGGAATACTCCTGCTGCTAGCTGTGCGGATTGCTACAAAAAGCCAAAACAAGCTGTGGCAACTGATAAATACCCTGCTTGTAGCAGCGGTCCTGCTACCAAGCTTCATCCCCAAGCCGCACATTATTTCTCTGCTGTTTGTTGTCTTGCTGATGAAAATGCTGCAAGAGCGCAAATATTCCAACTATATCCCCCTACTATTTATCGTCTGGGCAAACTTACATGGGGGATTTCTCTATGGTTTGGGTGTTCTAACGCTCTATCTGGCGACAGACATGCTACAACAACGAAAGATCAACACATGTTCCATCATTCTTATTGTCACCAGCTTTATGGCAACGCTGCTCAATCCATACGGCCCCGCTCTGCACCAAGAGGTGCTCACGAGCGTGCTCGATCCACAACTGCGTTGGCGCATCAGTGAGTGGCGACCTGCAATAAGCGTCATCAACCTCAGCTTTATCCTCACCATGGGACTCTACCTCACCCTTGTGCTGCGCACGTGGAAGAGTCACTGCTGGAGTAAGCGCGCCGTATTTTTTGTGACATTTTTGTTGGGACTTTCTTCGCTGCGTAATTTTGCGCTTTGGGTCATTATCGCCGCGCCAAGCGCAACAAGCTCAATCGAGCAAGTGGTGCAGAGTCTAAAACGCATACCTGGCAGCTCTGTTCGGTTTAATCAATTATTAACGGGGCTTTTTTTGGTGGTCTGCGTCGTATTTATCTTTCAACTTCGGCAAGTAGAGCTTGAAATAATCAGCAGAGATAGCGCACGCACGTACCCAATTGCGGCGACGGATCACATCAAACAAAACGATTATAAAGGTCGAATATTTTCCACTTATGAGTGGGGTGGATATCTCATATGGAAGTTGCCGCAGCGCCGCGTATTTATCGATGGACGCATGCCCAGTTGGCGTCGAGATAGCGCCCCGCCCGGTGAGAGCCTGGATGCTCTGGGTGAGACGTACGATATTTTCCTAACAAAGCGCCCCCTCACATATTACTTTGATAAATACGAAGTGCGGTATGTTCTTATTCCCAAGACTCTGCTCCACCCCAACGCCAATCAGTATAAAAACGCCAAAACATTTGCGCAGGCTAAAACATTTGCAAAGCAACTACGAAGCATTACGCGCGTTGTGTACGAAGACGACGTCGCGGTCTTACTGGAGCGTAAAGACTTGTAGTTCGCCTACTCCTTTGCGCGGTACTGGAGAGCCTCCGCAACGTGCGCTGTTTCAATATCGGCCTTACCCTCCAGATCGGCGATGGTGCGCGCCACCTTTACCACCTTGAAGTAGGCGCGCGCCGACAAGTTGAGGCGCGTGATGGCATCTTTCATAAGTGCCTGTGCGTCTGGCTCAAGAGGACAATATATCTTCACGTCTCTTGAGCTCAAGTCGCTGTTGCTAACATATTTTGTTTTCGCATATCGTTTGCTTTGGGCAGCAAGCGCCTCATTTACGCGATTTGCAATAACCTCGCTCGATTCGCCATCGGGGCGCGTTGCAATAAGTGCCTCGTGTTCCACAGGCGCCACGTCAACATGCAAATCGATTCGATCAAGAATGGGTCCAGACAAACGCTTTTTATACCGAAGAACCGCCCCAGCCATACAGGTGCAAGGTTTTTTGGGGTGACCCAAATACCCACATGGGCATGGATTGGAAGCCGCAACAAGCAAAAATCTAGCAGGGAATGTTACGCTGCCTGCGGCACGCGCTACCGTTACAATCCCGTCCTCAAGCGGCTGTCGGAGCGACTCCAATACGGAGCGAGGGAACTCCGGGAACTCATCCAAAAAAAGTACACCCCGGTGTGCGAGCGATATCTCGCCGGGTGTGGGGTGAGAACCACCACCAATGAGTCCAACCCTTGAGGTTGTGTGGTGTGGAGCGCGAAACGGGCGAGCATACATATGCTCGCCCAAGCGATTATGTCCTCCTACCGAATATACCCGCGTCACCTCGAGCATTTCATGCCTTGAAAGAGTGGGTAATATCGACGTGAAAGCGCGTGAAAGCATTGTCTTACCCGCTCCTGGAACTCCTTTCATGTGCACATTGTGCAACCCTGCTGCTGCAATTTCCATTGCTCTTTTTGCCTGATATTGACCGTGAATATGAGCAAAATCCACTTCGACAGAACGAGATTGGGTGGGTAGCTTGGGTGGGGGTTCGTAGGGCGCAATCGGTGATTGACCGTTGAGATGCAATACAAGTTGTTGTAGTGAGACTACGGGATATACGGTAATGTCCTCCACGAGCGAGGCCTCAGCTGCATTTTCAACTGGAACATATAAGCTTTCTATTGCTGATGTATGTGCCATCATGGCGATCGATATCACACCGCTTACGCCACGCAGTCCACCCTCAAGAGATAGCTCGCCAGCAAATAAAGCACGATCAAAGCTCTTGGCGGCCAAAAGCCCGCTTGCTCGCAAAATACCCACAGCAATTGGGAGATCAAAACGGGAACCCTCTTTGGGAATATCTGCCGGCGCCAAATTGACAGTGATGCGCGAATCGGGCATATCAAACGAAGTATTTATGATCGCAGTACGTACTCGCTCCTTTGACTCATCTACGGACTTATTCGGTAGTCCGACAATCGTGAATGAAGGAAATCCACGGGAAGCAACATCCACCTCTACATCTATTCTCACTCCTTCGAGGCCAGTGATCGCGCAAGAAATTATTCGTGCTAACATGCGATGGGCCTATCATACTTGCCCGAGGGTTCAAATGCAACAAAAAACCCGCCCCTTTTTCTGAAAGTGTGTTCCAGACAAGAGGCGGGATAAATATGTAATAGGGTTAGACTATATCTCCCATTTTTTTCTTACGAACCAGCAGTACTAGTAGTACCGCAATTACGACAAGCATAACTATGACAAGGATCGCAAGCGCTATTCCAAATGGTTGGCTAAGTACGCTCTTTGCTGAGTCGCTACCGCTCATCTTGTCAAACTCGTTGTTAATTCCAGCATTCTCCAGCACCTCTCCGTCTTGCGTCTCGTATTGATTTACGTTGACGTTATTATCTTTGAGGTATGCATCGTTTTGCGACAAAAACGTTTTGGTTGGCACGCTAACGCTTACGCCAGCCGTACTTGTGTATCGCAGAGTGTATGGCATAAATGGTAGGTTTTCAGACGAGACTCGGAAGTATCCAAGCTCATCAGCAGTGGTTGTGTAAAATGCTTTTTTGGATCGCTCCATGAAAACCTCAACCGTAGCTCCTGCCATAGGGTTGTTACTAGCGTCATACGCAATTCCCTCAATGTAATTTGGGATTGGTGGCAGATCCACCTGAACGGTGGAGCTCTGCGCGTTTACGTCTGGGATGATGTAACTCATGATGCGCTCAACTAGCCCTGCTTGAGGACTTGCTAGCGTCTTTTTGATGAGCTCTATCTCTGACACATATTCACCCTCGTCAAGTGAATTTTGATCAACCATCACCTTAAACTTACCGCCTGCATCAGCATTGGCTGTTGCGGCTACACGGAAGTTTTCTTTTCCGCTTGAGGCCACACCTTCTTTATCGGTCCACACCTGCACCTTGGTGAGCGGATGTGATACTCGACCTTCAACGACATACACACTTCTTCCCTTATCAAGCGTTATGAAGTATTCAAGAAGCTCGACAGGATTATTCTGACTTACCGATCCTGCAGCTACTTCAAGAGGAATGTCGCGGTGCTGGATCTGGCCCTTTTGCACAATCGCTTCACCGGTTTGAGCGGGATAAATATCGCTGTAAACATCTTCATATCCTGCAGCTAGTGATGAGAGTGCTCCTGGGAATTTGTACCCTGGTGCGCTTACCGCAAGCTTATAAGTGCCATCTGGGACGACAAAGTTAAACGCTCCTTCAGAACGAGTTACTTGAGGATTCTTAAATGTTCCAAAACCTTTGAGTTCTGAAGCGTTAAATACTGTGTATTCACCGCTAGCGCGCTGCAGCATCAACTGAACGGTTGCACCCTTGACTGGTTCGAGTGTTTTTGCGTCAAAGACACGGCCGTATGGGTCCCAGGAAAACGACACACAATCAGCTTTGGCAACTTCAAACTCAAGCGTTCCCTGTTGCTGACCTCCGGCTGATCCTGGCTGTGCATTTTCTCCGCTGAAGAAGTTTACTGCGAGGAATTTACGAGGAAGATTTCCCGGTGTCATACTCTGCCATTCAAACGGTCCGATTTCTCCAGATACCGTGCTGCGAACAGGGTTTGTGACGACTGTTTTACCATCAACGCCGTACATACCGTCATACCTATACTGTACTGAACTATTTAGTTGTGCGACTCTGTTTTCGCTAAACACTGTTGCGTCATTTTCTGGAGTGCCAGTTGTGCACATCGTGGCGCCATCAACTGAGAAACACTCAACAATATATGCATCGGCGCCTAACAAGGCTTTTGCTCCTTCCTTCGTGGAGATTTTTGCTCTATGAGCAGGTTGCCCCTCCCCCGAACAGCTAGTACCAGCTCTGTCGCCGCACCACTCAAGATCAAGACAAACCCAACGCTGGTTTAGCGAGGCTTCTTGGGCTGAAACAGTGCCTGAACTGAAAATAATCAGTGCGAAAAACGCAAAGAATAAGGTTAGAAGATAAGATAACTTTTTCATAGTTACTATTAAATATGCACAAATTTTCCCTTCATGTCAAGCGGAGAGTTTCTTAAATACATTCTCGAAGTTTGATCTGTTTTCCTACCCTTTTTCTATCTATTGCTATCACTACTTATTATCCGCTATAGTTAATTATATGTCCCGCTTTGTACGCCTTGGCGTAATTATTTTGGTGCTCATGGGTGCCTTTTTTTTGAGAGCGAATTCCGCAAACGCTCAAAGCACCCAACCAGATCAGATGCAAATTCTGATCACTCCCCAACCCTGCAGCTCTAGCGGACGCTGCCCGGTCGATCTTGAGCAGGCATATGGCGCCCGCGGAGAAACATGCGCCGCTACCCTCGAGGAGTTTCAAGAAAATCCCACCCTCACTCACTACTGGATCGAAGACCCCAAAATTACCACGCAGGGGCGAGCGAATGAGCGAGCCCGTCAATTTATCTACTGGACACTCAATACACAATCTCTTGATTCGAGCCCCATCATAACCAACGCTTGGCGCATCAGCTCAAACATCAGTTTTTTCCTCGTTGCGGTGGTGGCAACAATTATGGGCGTTGGACTCATCATGGGGCAACGCCTTCGCTTTCAAAATAACGTCGCTATTTGGCCGCTACTGTTTAAGCTTGGCGCTATTCTTTTGTACGTCGCCTTTTCTGCCGCAATACTACTATTTCTTATCCAAGTGTCGGAAATCCTCATGAGGTTCTTCCTTGAATCAGTAGGTGGAAAAGACTTTTTCAACATCTATTTCTCATCTAATCCGAATGAGTTTATCAATGTACAGGCGGGAGGCACCGCTCCAACGGGGGCAAACGCAACTGGAAATAGTGAATTTAACTACCTCAACTTTCAAGGCTGCCGAGACTTGAATATCCGCGTGCAGGAAGGCGCGCAAGCAGAAATATTTCTTTTCAACGCTACAAACATCACGTACTACGTCATGGGAGTGATGCTTCTACTGCGCAAGATCCTCTTGTGGTTTCTTGTTTTTGTAGCGCCTTTTGCTGCAATTCTCATTCCATTCGCTTTCGTGAGAAACGTAGCATGGATCTGGCTCGGGGTGTTTTTACAGTGGCTCTTTTACGGTCCGCTATTTGCTCTTTTCCTCAGCGCCACGTCAATCATCTGGAAACAGGGCATTCCGTTCCTCTTCAACTTTACCCGCGTTGATACCATTGACGGGTACGTATATCCGACCGCTATTAATATTACATATGGTGGACCCGCACAACACTTGAGCGCGATGAACAACGGAAACTATGTTGATACGTTTGCTGAATATGTCATCACCCTCATCATGCTTTGGGCCTGCATCATCTTCCCATGGTGGCTCCTGAGGATATTCCGTGACTACTGCTGCGAGTATCTACTTGCTATGAAAAATATATTGCTCAACATGTATGACGAGATGCGTGCACCACAAGGTCCTTCACCATCTGGTCCAGGACCTAAGCCAACTGGCCCATCACAATCAACCACCAAGGTGTTTAACGACAACAACAACACCACACAGAATATTGATCAACCAACCAAGCTCACAACGATTGAGGAGATCAAAAAGGCTGATACAAAAACCATCATTAACGATGTGCAGATGAGTGCGAATAATCTGACTGACATCGCCAACTATGAGACCAACCAAACAACACAGAAAACGGTGCAAAAGAACCTGCAACAACTGCAGAATCCAATGAAAGCGGAAACGCCAGCCGAGCGTGAGAAGTTCATGAACATCCGCACTGAGCTGTTTAATCGAGCCAACAAGAACGATTCCGTTGCCCAACAGACACTTGCGTCTATCACCAATTCTGTCACCGAAAAGCAAGAGAACAAGAAGAAGATTAGTAATAATATATACAACTCGTTCCAGGCTCCCCGAGAGCAGGCAAAGACACAGCCGCTTTCTCAAACTATTTCAACGCGGGTACAGATTCCTACCCACACCGTTGAGAAGATCGCAAGCTCTATCACCTCGCAAGTTTCCCAAACAAGCTCAATCGTACAAAAGGTTGTGGAAACAACCAAGATTGCCGCGCCAGCTGTGGCGCAGATCTACCAATCGTGGAATAAGAGCATCACCACCCAAGCGCCAACAAACATCGTTCAACAACTCTCACAGAACCAGACAGTCACAAATGCTGTTGCGGGAGACAAGA
>Ga0316190_10001468_pt1 | contig 17040 bp, 15 predicted proteins | sample Eddworburrow2_MG_FD_204929 | JGI IMG/M metagenome (GOLD analysis project Ga0316190, IMG submission 204929) | Coastal sediment microbial communities from Maine, United States - Eddy worm burrow 2 | ecosystem: Environmental > Aquatic > Marine > Coastal > Sediment | place: USA: Maine | collected... | reverse complement strand
AACCCCACAATCTGCACTCTGAAAATGGGATGGCACGGCGTGTAAGTGTACGTATCCGTACGTATAGTCTTACCCAAAGTCCTGGTGTTCACGCCGGGCAAAGGGGTCATATGTATCGTTTGTTTTCTGCGGCATTTGTCGCATTTTTTTCACTTGTAATCATCAGTGTGGCGCCGATCGGATCAGCGTTTGCGCAAGCTCATTCTGACAAGGTTCAGGCTGCAAACAATGACACGGTAAGTGTCATTTCTGGTGGTATCGGAGGGACATACATCCGGATCGCGGCTGATCTTCAGGCAGAACTGGATGATGCCGATAATCTGCGCATCCTGCCCATTATCGGCAAGGGGTCGATCAAGAACATTGAGGATCTGCTGTATCTTCGCGGTGTTGATATCGCCATCGTTCAATCGGACGTTCTGACTTATTTGCGCAACAAGAACGTCTATGGCGATCTTCAAGACCGGGTGAACTATGTCACCAAGCTGTACAATGAGGAACTGCATCTGGTTGCCCGCCGCGACATTACCGACATCAGGCAGCTCCGCGGCAAGAAAGTAAACTTTGGCGGCAAGGGGTCGGGAACCTACATGACCTCCGAGACGGTGTTTGGCGCCCTCGGCCTCAAGGTCACTCCGTCCAGTCACGGCTATGAAGATGCTCTGGAAAAAGTTCGAACCGGCGAGCTTGACGCCATGGTTTATGTGGCCGGCAAACCGGCATCCATTTTCACCTCTGTAAAAAAGGATGACGGTCTGCACATCGTGCCTGTTCCCTACACCGCAGAACTCCAGCAAAGCTATCTGCCCGCGAAATTGAGTTCGAAAGACTATGGCAATCTGGTGGACGCTGACAGCCCGGTTGACACCATCGCGGTTGGCGCGGTCATGGCTGTGTTCAACTGGAAACCGAAGACGGGCCGCTACTATCGTGTGAAACGGTTCATCGAAAGCTTCTTCGCACGGTTTGATGAGTTCCAGCAGGCACCGCGGCATCAGAAATGGCGCGAAGTGAACCTGGCTGCGGAGTTGCCGGGCTGGCGCCGATACGCAGTTGCGGAAGCCTGGCTTGCTGAAAACGAAGCCAAGGTAACCGCAGCAGCACCGACCGCCCAACAGCGCAAATTGTTTGAGGCATTCCAGGCCTATCTCGCCAGTCAGGGACGTACGGTCGTACTCAGCCAATCGGACCAGAAGATATTGTTCAACAAATTCATCCAATGGAATGAGGCGGTTTCCAAGGAGAATTAGAAAATACGCCGGGAAAACCCGGCCAGTAGTAAGTCGACCCAACGAGGTCGCATGCGTAACAGGGAAGTCGATCCAACGAGGTCGCGTGCGTAACAGGGAAAATGACATCATGACCAAGAAAGCCGATGACAAGCAAAGCAAACTGGATTCACTACGGATAGATCTGGCCGAAATTGGCGATGAAATCTGGAACGATCATCAGGCTGCCAACCTGGATGACAGCAATCCGTCTTCGGCGTCTTCACAACACGGTGCAGGTGCGACCCAACATGATGCACACGGCGACGCTGTAACGTCTGCGCAGCGGCCGGTACGGGCGTCAAAATTCAGGTCCCGGGAAGAGATTTTCGAACATCGCATGGCGGTTATGGCACATCGCCGCGCCCAGCTTGATGCTCACCGCAACAGGCAGGCCCGCAAGTGGTTTGCATTCTCCAGCGCGCTGATAGTTATCGGCGCCAGCGGCCTTGGAGCTTTTTACTACAGGACAGCCGACGACTGGAAATTTCTCTCATCCTACAGCCTGGATGCTCCCGCTCTTCAAAGTGTACAAACCGCATCTGCAGCGGGTGACGGCGGCGGTTCAGGCGGATCTTCCAGTTCACACTTCCAGAACGCAGAGGCACTTGCTTTAGCGTCATCAGCCGACCTTCAGCAACCGGTTGAAGAAGTAGTCGATATGACCGCGGTTGAAGTCCCCCGGCTACCGCAAGTAGAGATCGAAAAAGCTGCTGAACCAGTTCGCGAGCCGGTTGCGCCGTCCCAACCTCAAGAGCAGGCTGTTCCACCAAAGCAGGTTGTTGCCGAACTCGAGCCTGCGCCTGCCAGACCTGCGCCGAACTTCGTCAAACCAACGACCAAACGGCTTGTGCGTATAGCTCCCACGGCCATGCCCGCCGCACCTACGACCGTCTATAACCTGAACAGGTCGCAGTCAGAAGCCACATCCCGTGCCGCGACCAGCGAACTGATCACGGTGCCGGTCGAAGCGGCAAAAGAGGAAGCGACTCAAAAAATTGCCAGCCTGTCACCGCAGGTTACCACTCCGCAATCCGCGACCTCTTCAGCAGGTGCCGTCGAAATCAGATCCGATGCTGACGATGCCGCCATTGAAAGCGCATTGAGTGTACCGCCAAAGTCAATGCAACTGGGCAGTTCCGATCTGACCGAGGACAAAACTGCCAAGGGCATGCTAAGCCCGCTGCGCAGCCAGAACGGCAAGGCGGTTAGCATTCTGCTTGAGCGCGGCGACAAGTTGTTGCTGCTTGGCGACATTGTATCAGCGCGTCAACTGTATCAGCATGCCTTCCAGCAAGGTGATCAATTTGCCGCAGCCAGAATTGGGTCCACCTACGATCCCCGCATTTTCACTCAACTGGGTGTGCAGGGCTTGCGGCCGAACTCAAAACTGGCGCTTGACTGGTATAACAAGGCTGTCGATGCCGGCGATGAAAGCGCCAAGCAAACAGCGCGGTCACTCAGCAGGCAAATCAACCAACCCTGAAGCTCTGGCCGAGTAAATCTGTACGATTGACTTGTTTTCACACTCGACCAGGTTTCTTTTGAAAACACCCGCATCCATGATCCTGATTGTTGCAACCGGGATCATGGATGTTGTGTCTTTGGCCGCGTCTCGCCGCCGAAATTTCCACTGGCGCCTGTCCCGCCATCCTGCGCATCCTGTCTTCGATGTTTGCGAATTGGATAACTGACACTGTTATTTTGCTTCAACCCCGTTTCAACTAATCCACAATCCGCATAACATGCGATTGTCCAGACTGGTATTGTCTGCTATCGGAAGAATCGATTGAAGAAACAGCTGGAATGGGTGGACCATGAGCGTACAGGGGCTGACAATTCCCAGGTTGCCGGACTTTATGATGCCTGTTCCGGTGGTCAGGGCTGGCGAGGACATTGGCAAATACGTCAGGCTGGCATTGATGACGGCAATGCTGTCAGTGTGTTTCGAACGAATTCCGGATGAATTCAAACCAGAGAATTTCCACTGGCTTTTTTCGACAGCTTTGGCCGCAGGTGCGGTTGTCGCCCTTGGGGCAACCCTGACCGAAAAATACAGCCGGATAGCTGTTGCCGTTTTTTGTGTGTTCTTCTTGTATGATGTTGCTGGCGATTGGGCCGCACAGGCAAATCACGGCTGGCTTGCTGTTTGGACCATACCGCTTGCGATGTTGTTCGCGAAATGGTGGGAACAGCCTTTATATGCAGATTATCTCCGGATTACTCTCGGTATCGTCATGCTCGGTGCCGCGGCCCAGAAATTGCTCGCCGGCACCTATCTTGACGGGTCGTACATTGCATATTTGAGCTACTTTGGTTCGGCCACCGAAAACATGTTTTTCGTTCTTTGCTCCGCCGACACGCTGAACAAACCGTGCGGCTGGCACAAGTTCCTCGGCACGTTTATTGTCCTGTGGCAAATAGGTGTCGGCTTGCTGCTGTTGGCGGGCGTGCGTTCCTTGCTGTTCCTGACAGTTGAAGTCGGCTTTCTGCTCGGTGCAGGACTGTATGCCGACGAGATGAATTTTCAGGTTCTGAATATTGCCTTGCTTTGCATCGCATTCAGGGTGGGAATGTCTTACGGGCTGTTCATCGCATGTGGAGCGCTGTTGTTGATTGACATTCACAGCATCGGGAAGTTCGTTCAATATGTCCTATGAACTCCCGTTCTCAAAACCCGGCGGTTGGCCTGCTCAAAAGGTCATCCTTTTAGGGCTTATCATCTTGCATGCGGCATGGATCGTTTTCCATTTAACCCTGGTATCGCGAGAGTTGATAAACCCGTGGAAGCTTGGCGGCTATGGCATGTACACTACCGTCCATCCCAAGCCGGGACTAATTGTCTCCGACAGCCGCTTTGGCAGTTTTGAGATACCACTGACCGATGATGATCGAGATCAGATAGCCCGTGAAAACAAGTACTTCATTTTTCGTTGCCAACCCCTGACCGTGGCCTCCCTGCAGACTTTTCTCAAGAACAATGCCAGGTTGGTCGGTGTCCCTTTGAGGTTTATCGTAACGGAGCAAAAAATGCTCAGAGACCCTATCCGGGCCGAACTGTTGCCGCATGCGATCCTTGAGATTCGCTGGACCGGGCAAAGCACATTCGATTATGCGGGCAAAGTTTGCGGTAAGATTTTCAGAGGCAAATCCGAATTGAAACCATGACAACTCCAGCGATCATTCTTGTCTATGACGGAGACTGCCCGGTCTGCCGGAACTATACACAACACTTGTCGATCAAACAGGCAGCAGGAACCTTCGAGCTTCTGAATGCGCGCGACAGTCCGCCAATCCTGCAAGAAATAAATGCGCTGAATCTTGATATGGACGAAGGCTTTGTACTAAAGATCGGTGACCAGTTTTATCATGGCGCAGATGCAATCCATACCCTGGCCCTCCTGAGCACTCGAACCGGTGTGTTCAACCGGTTGAACTTCCTGGTTTTCAAATCAAAGACCCTGTCGAGGGTTCTGTATCCAATCCTCAAGGCAGGCCGGGCTTTGCTTCTGGCACTGCTTGGAAACAGCAAGTTGAACAATCTCGAAAACCGGCAGTGACTTCAGGTAATCAGCTTACCTGGCAGCTAGCAGTGCCTGCTTCAACACTTCAGAGTTTCCAATGTGATTGGCCAGCACAAGGATGAGCCGCGCATTGAATGCCTGGCTCTCTTCGTCGCTCATGCCGTCATGCGCGCGCAAAAGTTCCGCATAGAATTCGTCATGTTCTGTCATGTTCAGCGCGGTAACAAGCTGCTCAGTGTGTGCCATCAAAATTCTCCCGGTTCTCCGTCACCGCCGCTGACATGGCCCTGGTCACATCGGCCATTGAGTACTGCGTCCACCTGCCTGCGATGTGCTGGTCCGGCCGCAGCAGATAAACCGCCAGCGCTTCATCTCCAAGGTAACGCTGGCGAACACTGTCACTTGCCTCCACCTCCAGGACCACGACACCGTCCGGCAGCTCCTTGCTATCCGGTATCGGCTGGCCAAAGAACAGCAGGCAGAAATTGGTACCCGTCCTGCTCAACAGCCAGTCATCGCCCAATGGTGCGTCCTGGGCCGGCGCACCGGGTCGCGCACATTCGGGCCAGCTTTGTTCGGGCTCGCAACGCTCATGTGCACCAGTATAACTGCACGGCAGCGACAACCGTCCGGAATTGACCAGCGCCCTGGCGAATTCCACATTTCCCGCCAATTTCAGTGCGGCTTCCTGAAACCGTTTCTCCATCGCCGACTTGGGTGTCATGAACGACGTGGCACGCGCGGAATTGGACAGGTTCTCATCCGCTGCCTCGACCCGTTCCGTATTGTAGGTTTCCAGCAAATCTGTCGGCACCTGAAACTTGATGATCCGCGCAAGCTTCCAGCACAGATTGTCTATGTCCTGGATACCGCCATTGCCGCCACGCGCACCAAACGGCGAAACCACATGCGCTGCATCACCGGCAAACACGATCCTGCCATGAACAAACCGCTCCAGCCGGGCACACTGAAACGAATACACGGACACCCAATCAAGCTCAAAGGGACGATCTCCCATCATTGCCTTGATGCGCGCAACAACCCGTTCCGGCCTGCTCTCCTCCTGCGCATCGGCATCCGCGCCCAATTGCAGGTCGATGCGATAGATATTGTCCGGCTGCTTGTGCAGCAGGGCTGACTGGCCGGAATGGAAAGGCGGTTCAAACCAGAACCAGCGCTCAGAGGGAAAATCCGCCTTCATTTCAACGTCGGCGATCAGAAACCGTTCATCGAAATGCGTGCCCTCGAACGACAGGCCGAGCATTGATCGCACCGGCGAACGCGCACCATCGCAGGCAACAGCAAATCCCGCTTCCAGATCATAGTCGCCGTCCGGGGTGGAGACATGAAGCTTTACCGTACTGTTATCTTGTTCAATGCCGGTTACCTTGTTCTTCCACCTCAAATCAATCAGATCAGGAAAATCGGCACATCTTTCCACCAGATACTGCTCTACATGATACTGCTGCAGATTGATGAAGGCGGGCATTTTGTGCCCCGCCTGCTGCTGCAGGTCAAAGCTGTAGACCTCGCGGTCACGATGAAACAACCGTCCGACTTTCCAGGTTACCCCCTTTTCAACCATGCGCTCACCAACACCGAGCCTGTCGAAGATTTCCAGCGTGCGCTTCGCCCAGCAAATGGCCCGGGAGCCAACCGACACCACATCATTATCGTCCAGCACAACCGAGCGCACACCATGCAGCGCCAGGTCAATTGCGGCGCTGAGCCCCACCGGTCCGGCACCGATGATGGCAACCGGATAGAACTCAGCGGTCTTGCCTGACAGTTCCGGTGGCGTCGTGTAGTCGAACGGCTGGTAGTCGTACCTGCTCATCAATCAACCCTGCAGCGCTTCCCACATTTGCTTGTCGCGGTCCGCCGTCCAGATGCGCGGCGTATCAACATCGCGGGCTTCGTCGTAAGCGCGCGCAACGTTGAACGGCAGGCAGTGTTCATAGATGGCATAATCGGAAAACTTGGGATCACACTGCTCACGGCAAGCCTCGTAGGCAGCCTTCAGATCGCCGCCTTTCAAGGCAACCCGGGCAACCGGGTCGAACGTTGAGCGAATGAAGTCCGCAGTGAGATCAAGCGCCTCGCCCACCTTCTCCCGGCCAACCAGCGCATCCCCCCTGCCCGGCGCTATCGCATCGACATCCCAGTCGCGGATGGTCTCAAGCGTTTCCGGCCAATCGTGAAAATGCCCGTCCCCGCAATAGCACGCGGATTTGTACTCAACGATGTCACCGGTAAACATGACATTTGCATCCGGCACATACGCCACGATGTCACCTGCGGTGTGGGCTCGTCCAAGAAACATCAGGTCAATGCGGCGATTGCCAAGATAGACCGTCATGCGGTCATTGAACGTCGTGCTGGGCCAGGTCAGACCGGGGATGCTTTCATGACCCTGAAACAACCGGGGAAACCGTTCGAATTCCGAATCCCAGTCTTCCTGGCCCCGTTCAACCACCATGGCGCGGGCCATTTCAGACATGATGATTTCAGACGCGCCATAGGCAGACGCACCGAGCACGCGCACGGCATGATAGTGGCTCAGCACCACATGCGTGATCGGCTTGTCGGTAACGGTTCTGATCTTTTCGATGACCTTGCCGGCAAGCCGTGGCGTGGCTTGTGCGTCCACAATCATCACACTGTCATCACCAATGATAACCCCGGTGTTCGGGTCACCTTCGGCGGTAAAGGCGTACAGGTTATCGCCAATCTCGTCGAAAGAGATTTTCTTCTCTTCCATGTCACCGGTGGATGCGAATTGTTTAGCCATGGTGTCTGACAACCTTTTGTGTGATTGAGCCAAAAATCGAAGCGCCGCTTTCCGTCATCATCTCGATGTCCACGACATCTCCAAACGACATGAACGGCGTGTGTGCCTTGCCGGAACGAATTGTTTCGACCATGCGCAATTCCGCAATACAGGAATATCCCGCCCCGCCGTCTGCAACCGGTTTGCCTGGCGATCCGTCAGGTCCCTTGTTGGAAACCGTACCTGAGCCGATTATGCAGCCTGCACACAGTGACCGGGTACGCGCGGCATGGCAAATCAGTTCTCCGAAATCGAATGTCATGTCGATGCCTGCATCCGGTTTGCCAAACGGTCTGCCGTTCAGGCCCGACAGCAGCGGCAGATGCACCTTGCCCCCCGCCCAGGCATTACCAAGTTCGTCCGGTGTCACGGCTATCGGAGAAAACGCGGTTGAGGGTTTGGATTGCAAAAACCCAAAGCCCTTTGCCAGTTCACCCGGTATGAGGTTTCGCAAGGACACATCGTTGGCCAGCATGATCAGCACGACGTGGTCGAGTGCTGCCTCGCGCGACACCCCCATCGGAACATCATCCGTCACAACCGCAATCTCGGCTTCAAAATCGGCACCCCAGGCCTCGTTTGCCAGCACAATATCCCCATGAGGATTTAAAAAACTGTCCGACCCGCCCTGATACATCAGGGGCTCGGACCAGAAACTTTCAGGCATCTGCGCACCACGGGCCTTTCGAACCAGTTCCACATGGTTCACGAAGGCAGATCCGTCCACCCACTGGTACGCGCGCGGCAGCGGGGACCGGCAGCACGACTGGTCAAACGGCCCGCCCATATCCTGTTCGCGTTCCAGCAACGCAGCGTGGCGTACCAGTTCCGGAAATATCTCGCCCCGGTTGTCCAGCGCCTGCTGCAGGGTTGGCGCAATCCCGGATACGCAAACGCACCGTGACAGATCCCCTGTTACAATCACAAGAGAACCGTCGCGGGTGCCATTTTCAAGCGATGCGAGCTTCATGGCGACTTACTCTGCACCTTCGGTACTGAACCTTTTTTCCAGGCCATCCCAACAGGCCGTGTAATCGTCCTGCAGGGTTTCCAGCCCGGCTGCGTAATGTGTCAGGTGCTGCGCAAACCGGGTTTCAAACATGAAGGCCAGCGTGTTTTCCAGCTTGTGAGGTTGAAGGTCTGACGTGCTTGCCTTGTCAAATGCATCAAGATCAGGCCCGTGCGGCAACATGCAGTTGTGCAGGCTCATGCCGCCAGGCAGGAAGCCCTCCTCCTTGGCATCATAGACACCGTGTATCAGCCCCATGAACTCCGACATGATGTTCATGTGATACCAGGGCGGCCGAAACGTATGTTCTGCAACCGACCATCGCTCCGGGAATATGACAAAATCTATATTTCCTGTACCGGGGCTCTCCGACGGAGCTGTCAGGACAGTGAAAATGGACGGATCCGGGTGATCGAAAAGAACCGCATTGACCGGCGAAAAAGTTCTCAAGTCATATTTGAACGGCGTGTAGTTGCCATGCCAGGCAACCACGTCCAGCGGCGAATGATCGATCTCGGTCGCGTACAGTCCGCCACACCATTTCATGATAACCGTGTGGTGTTCATCGACATCTTCAAATGCCGCAACAGGTGTCTTGAAGTCCCGTGGATTGGCCAGGCAGTTTGCGCCAATCGGGCCGCGCTCAGGCAGTGTGAACTTCGCACCGTAATTTTCGCACACATATCCGCGTGCCGGACCATCGATAACGTCGACGCGGAATTTCATGCCGCGCGGTATCAGGCAGATTTCGCACGGCCCCACATCAAGCTTGCCCATTTCGGTAAACACCAGCAGCCGGCCCTGCTGCGGCACAATGAGGAGTTCCCCGTCAGCATTGAAGAAACTCTCTGCCGTCATCGACCGGTTGGCAAAAAACAGGTGAACGGCCATGCCTGTCTGCGTGTTGACATCACCTGCGGTGGTGACAGTACGCATGCCTTCCACAAACGAAACATCACCATCCGGAAACGGTGGCGGGTTCCAGCGCAACTGAGCCGGAGGCAGATCATGATCATCAAGGCATGGGGCGCTTTTCCAGTCAGGCAGATCCAGCTTTTTGAACTGCCCGACATGCTTGACGGATGGCCGGATCCGGTACAGCCAGGATCTTTCGTTCTGCCCCCGCAAAGCCGTGAAAGGAGAGCCTGACAATTGTTCCGCATAGAGCCCGTAAGCGCAGTTCTGCGGCGAATTCTGCCCTTGCGGCAAGGCCCCTTTCAGCGCTTCTGTTTCGAAATCGTTCCCGAAGCCCGGCTGGTATTCCAGTTTCATCATGTCGACCGTTGGTGATTACAATTGCTTCAGTGATCGGGTAAGAATGATGGTTACATTTGTAACTATCAAGAGAGATATGTGGTGCAGAAACTACAGCTGGAAAACTTCCTGCCATACAGATTAAACCGCGCAGCTGCTGCCGCGAGCGCTCAGCTCTCATCCATCTACCGGCAAAAGTATGGCCTCACCGTTCCCGAATGGCGAACTCTTTCCACTCTCGCCCAGTTCGGTGAGTTAACGGCCAAACAGATCGGCGCTCATTCTTCAATGCACAAGACCAAGGTCAGCCGGGCGGTCAGTTCCCTCAACACCAGGCGCTGGCTGACCCGCAAAAGAGATGCCGCCGACCGCCGCCTGGAAAAACTGAACCTGACGCCACGTGGCGAGCAGGCTTACAAACAGCTTGAACCGCAGATGCTGGATTTCGAAGTCCAGCTTCTGTCCGGCCTGAGCGCCGCCGAGCGTGACGGCATGCTGCGCGGCATCTCCATTCTGGAGAAGGCATTGGGTGTTCTGGACATCTGAACCTTAGGGTCTTGACCCTAGATCAGTGTGCGTTTTGATTGAATTAATCAAAAAACATAAAACTGATCGCTTTCAAAGTGCTAGAGCAACTTTATGGGTTCAAGTGAACCCATGTTGCTCTAGTCAAAACACCTCAAGCATGAACAATGTGATGGCCGGAAATGCCAGCAGCAGCGCCACGCGCACGAAATCCGATATCAAAAATGGCACGACGCCCTTGAAACTGTCGGCGATCGGCACATCTCCGGCCAGCTTGTTGATCACAAAGACATTCATGCCCACCGGCGGTGTGATCAGCCCGACCTCCACAACAATCAGCACGATGATACCAAACCAGATGGCCGTGTGTTCGGGGCTCATGCCGAAATCGAGCGCAGCGATAATGGGAAAGAAAATCGGAATGGTGAGCAGGATCATGGATAGCGCATCAATGACACAGCCCAGCACCAGGTACAGAACTAGTATCATGATGAGGATCGTCATTGGCGACAGTCCTGAACCGCCAATGGTGGCTGCCAGGGTTTGCGGCAATTGGGTTTGCGACAGAAAGGCATTGAATATGTCTGCGCCCAGCAGGATCATGTAGATCATGCCGGTTGAAACCGCCGTGCCGGTCAGGGCTTCCTTGAGGCCGGCCCAGCGCATGCCATTGACAACAGCTATCGCTGCAACCCCGATGACGCCGAAGGTGGCCGCTTCAGTGGGTGTAAATATGCCGCCATATATACCGCCGATAACAACGACGAAAATCACCACCGCCGGCGCAGATCCCAAAAGCGCTTCGCGTATCTGTTGTTTGGCAAGAGGTTCTCCTGCCGGCCCTGATCCCGGTTTCAGCCTGACGTAAATGGCGATGGCGATCAGGTAACCCACCGCTGCAAGCAACCCTGGGACAAAAGCTGCGAGAAACATTTTCGCGACATTCTGTTCGGTGAGAATGGCGTAAATCACCAGGATTACAGACGGTGGAATGAGAATGCCCAGGGTACCCCCGGCAGCCATTGTGCCGGTAGCCAGCGCATCGGAATACTTGCGGCGTTTCATTTCCGGCAAGGCGACCTGTCCCATTGTGGCTGCCGTCGCCAGAGAAGAACCGCATATGGCGCCGAACATGGCACAAGCCCCGATGGATGCCATGGACAGTCCGCCGCGAAACCGGCCAAGCGCCACATTGGCAGCGTTAAACAAGGCTTTTGACATTCCCGAATGGGTCGCCAGATGCCCCATCAGCAGGAACAGCGGAACGACCGAAAGCGAATAGGACGACATCTGGTAATACGGGCTGGTCTTGAGATACCCCAGCAACGGGATCCATCCGGAAACCGACACATACCCGACAGCGCCGGCCAGAAACATGGAAATGGCAATGGGTATGCGTAGTGCCATCATGGCCAGCATTGCCGCCACTGCAACCATGCCGATAACCGGACCGCTCATGACATTGGTTCCCGTGTCAGCGTCCGGTCTGGCGTCGCACTGTCGTCGCTCAGCGCCCGTATCGTGGTCAGAAGGCCAACGGCACTCAGCAAGGCCATGGACGGCACAACGACAAGAAATGCCCACCAGGTTCCGACCTGCAGAACCATCGTCTGGTCATTGCTGGAATACAACGACATGCCCCCGGCACCAAGGCGCCATGTCATCAACATGGCAACAAGGGTCAACAGCACACAGCCCAAAGCGTCGAGCCATCGCTGAACAGCCGGTGACGCCTTCAGGGTAAAAAAGTCCACAATCACATTGCCCTTGTGCAACTGGCAATATGGCAGGAACAGAGACACCGCGACGGCGCAACCGATCTCCACAATCTCAAAGTCACCGGCAATGGCGCCACCAAGGAATTTTCGCCCAAGCACGCTGACAACCGTCGTCATGGCAATGCCGCACAGCACCAGCCCACCGGCAACGGCGAACGCGCTGCAAAGCCATTCAATCGACTTTGCAACGCGCTTCAGACTGGAGCCCTTGTGGACGCCATCAGCCATTGTTCAGCAATTCACCAGCCTGGTGCCCCCGACATCACTTGCTGTACTTGTCCAGCAATGCATTGGCGGCATCGTAGAGTTTTTGCCCGTCGGCTCCCATATCAGCGATCCACTTCTCGGTAACCGGCTTGGTGATTTCGCGCATTTTGGCGATATCGTCCTCGCTCAGATCAATGATCGGGTTGCCCTTGGCGGTGGCAAGGTCCTCACCCGGCTTTTCGGCGACATCCCATGCTTCACCGATTTTCTTGGCCATCGCCATGCCCGAATTGTCGTCAATGACCTTCTTCAGGTCATCGGGCAGGCCTTCGTACTTGGCCTTGTTCATCGCATAGACGAAAACTGCCGTGTACAGGCCACGGGCGCCGGGCGTCCTGGTGTGGTTGGGTGCCAGCTCATGTATTTTCAGGGCAGGCACAATCTCCCACGGGATCACCGCACCATCGACCACTTTCTTCGACAGGGCTTCCGGCAGTGCCGGTACGGGCATGAAGACCGCAGATGCGCCAAGCGCGCCAAGAGCTTCCCCGATACCGCGATTGGGTGCGCGCATTTTCAGACCCTTGAAATCATCCACCGACTTGATCGGTTTGTCGACCGTGTGGAACAGGCCGCGTGCATGGGTGTGAAACTGCAGGACGTGAACATCTGAAAACTCTTCCCTGGCATGGGTTTCATAGTACTCGTGTACCGCCTGTGATGTTGCAGTTGCGTCGGACACCATGAACGGCAGTTCGAACACAGCGATCTTCGGGAACCGCCCGGGAGAATAGCCGGGAAGCGCCCAGACGATGTCCGCCACGCCATCGCGCACCTGGTCCATGAGTTGCGGCGGCTTGCCGCCCAGTTGCATGGCCGGGTAGATTTCAACCTTGATCCGTCCACCGGACTGGCTTTCAACAGCCTCTTTCCAGGGCACCAGGACCTTGGCATGGGTAGTGGCTTTCGGTGGCAGGAAATGATGAACCTTCAGCGTCACTTCCTGAGCCAAGGCAGACATGCTGGAAAGCGCCATGCCGGATACCAGCAACCCGGCACCCAGCAGCGTTTTAAGACCAAACTTCATGATTGGAAATCCTCCCGGAAATTTTTTCATTGTTGTGATGCGGTCAGCTATTGAAGTGCTGCACGTTTTCAGACCCCGCAAGGGTGATAGTTTCTTTTGTAACTATCAAGCCCCTAGCAGTGTGACCTGCGACCGCAAAAACCGAAAATGTCTGGGCGCCAACAGGTTTGAAACTGTGGTGCGTATCCGTGTGTTTATGATGACGTACAGGGCAAGTCCCGCACCTCGATTGCACCATCAAGATTGAAATACTGCGGAAACAGTGCTGACAGAAACCGGAATATGATACGGGCCGCCGATGCTCGGCTGAATGAACCAGAATGCAACAGGTAGTCCGTCCACATGCCTTCCAGCAGGGCCAGTGTGCCATGGGTTGCATCTCTTGCAATCTTGCCCGGTTCGGGCAACTGCTGCGCTGTCGCCATCTCAAGGAACGCGTCAAAGATCATGTCCCGCAGGTGATCATCGCGTGTATCGCTGAACTGGGCGATAGCTTCATTTGCATGGGCTTCACCGCGAAACGCAAACCAGATCTTTATGGCTCGTTCATTCAGCAATGCGTCGCCCAGGTCACTCAATATTACCGTTTGCACAACTTCCTGCGGGCTTGAGCCTGCAGTTTCCAGCTGTTCGGACAAAGTGTCGTAGTAGACCTCCGCAGAATGGCGCGCGGCAGCGACCAGCAGTGCATCCTTGTTGTCGAAGTACAGATGAACCATGCCGCGTGACAGGTTCGCGCGGGTAACGATCTCGCTGACCGAAGTGCTGGAAAATCCAACCTCCACAATTGACTCAAGCGTCGCTTCAATCAGCAGGCGGCGGCTTTCTTCGCTGGAATATCGACGCGGCTGCCGGTCCTCTGATTGTGACTTCTGCGTACTGTTCAACTTGCTGCTTGCCCGGGAATCCAATTGATCTGATCGTGCGTCCATAATCATACAATGATTTGACTCCGCATCGCAATTGCATCATAAAATGAATGTATGTCCATAAGTTGAAACCGTGATATAGCTGGAGCGCAAGCATGGCGAACGGCGGCAAATATTCAGTCCTTTTTGAGCCGGTAAAAATCGGCCCGGTCACGGCGCACAACCGGTTCTACCAGGTTCCCCACTGTTGTGGACTGGGCCATTTGCGTCCGCGTGCACATGCAGCCATGCGGGCCATGAAAGCCGAAGGGGGCTGGGCCGTGGTCAGCACCGAAGAGGCAGAACTGCACCCGTCATCCGATCTGTCACCCTATCCCGAACAACGCATCTGGGACGATCATGATATCCCGGCACTTCGCCTGATGACCGAGGCGGTTCATGACAAGGGTTCACTTGCCGCAATCGAACTGGTTCACAACGGCAACCACTCGGCCAACCTGATGTCCAGAGCGCCTGTCCTGGCACCGTCCGACATGTCCGTTGACCTGATCTATCCCAAACAGGCAAGGGCAATGGACAAGTCGGATATCCGGGCTTTTCGTCGCTGGCACAAGGATGCAGCGCTGCGCGCCAAGCGGGCCGGTTTTGATATAGTCTATGTCTATGCCGGCCATCGCATGACACTGGCGCATCACTTCCTCCTGAAAGAATACAATGATCGCACCGATGAGTATGGCGGCAGCCTGGAAAACCGCGCCCGGCTGATGCGGGAGTTGCTCGAAGAGACCAAGGAGGCGATCGGCGGCGAATGCGCCGTGGCGCTTCGCCTTGCGGTTGATGAAATGATGGGCCCGTCCGGCATGCAGGCATCGGCTGAAGGCCGCGACGTAGTGGAGATGCTCGCCGAAATTCCCGATCTGTGGGATGTCAACGTATCTGACTGGTCCAATGATTCAGCGACCACAAGGTTCCAGCCGGAAGATGGTTATCAGACCGCCTATATAGACTTCGTCAAGAAGCTCACCTCCAAGCCTGTTGTAGCGGTCGGGCGGTTGAACTCGCCAGACATGATGGCCGCAATGGTCAGGAACGGTGTTGTCGACTTTATCGGCGCAGCGCGCCCGTCGATTGCCGATCCGTTCCTGCCAGCCAAAATCAAGGACGGCAGGATTGAGGAAATCCGCGAGTGCATCGGGTGCAATATCTGTGTGTCCTGCGACAGTTTCGGCATCCCCATCCGCTGCACGCAAAACCCCACCATGGGTGAAGAGTGGCGCCGCAACTGGCATCCGGAAAAAATTGAAACCAGAGGACGCGAGCATGATGCGCTTGTCGTGGGTGGCGGGCCCGCCGGTCTTGAATGCGCCATGCAACTGGCCAAACGCGGTTATGAGGTAACCTTGGCCGAGGCAGCAGACCAGCTTGGCGGCAGGGTCCTGCATGAGTCTGCCCTGCCTGGTCTCGGTGCCTGGAAAAGAGTGGCTGACCATCGGACCTACGACCTCTCCCAGCGTGGCAATGTGCAGGTGTTCCTCGACAGCAAACTCGATGCGTCGCACATTGGTGAGCTCGCCATTCGCAACATCTTTGTCGCAACCGGATCAAGCTGGCGGCGCGACGGTGTCGGCAGGAGTTCCAGGGCACCACTTGAGATCGAGGACGGCGCTTCGATCCTCACGCCTGACGACATCATGTCAGGTAACCTGCCGACGAGCGGACCAGTTGTTGTCTATGATGATGACCAGGCATATCTGGCCGGCGTGATTGCGGAACACCTTGCAGTGCTGGGCAGCAAGGTCTGTTTCATAACGCCTGCCAGCATGGTGTCTCCCTGGACCCAGGCAACGCTTGAACAGACCAGAATACAAACCTCTCTGCTCAACAAGGGCGTTGATATAATGCCTCACAAACAGCTGAAGAAAATTGTTGCAGGATCCTGTGATGTGGCTTGCACCTTTACCGGACAGACACAAACACTGACTTGCGGGTCTGTTGTTCTGGTCACCGAAAGACGCCGTCACACCAGGCTGTTTGACGAGTTGCAGCAGGCAGGAACCGATGGGTTCAAGCCGGCAACACTTGAACTGATTGGAGACGCGGCAGCTCCCGGCCTCATAGCCGATGCGGTCTATTCAGGTCACATGGCGGCGCGCAATTTCGAGAAGGATCCGGCGGAAGTTGCAGCTGCACAGTTCAGGCGGGAGTTGACCGCCTTGTCCGGCACTTGAAAAGGAGCCCCGGTATGGAAACCTCTCTGGATCGAACCGCCCTCGTCGAAATCAAGGAACTGGCAAAAGCCCGCCAACCCGGTTTTGCACTGCCGGGAGACTTCTACACCTCGCCGGCAGTTTTCGACCACGACATCAAATCGTTCTGGAACCGGAACTGGATCTGTGTCGGGCATGTGAGCCAGGTCCGCGAGCCTGGAAACTTCTTCAGGTTTGATTACGGCACCGAATCGATCGTCGTGGTGAGAGACAAACAGGATGAAATCCATGCCCACATCAATGTCTGTCGCCACCGCGGCTCCAGGGTCTGCCTCGAGGCGTCGGGGAAAACCTCTGTGCTGTCGTGCCCCTATCACGCCTGGACATACGATCTTGACGGCAGCCTGCGAACTGATCGTGAAATGGACGGTCAGTTCAACCGGGCGGACTACAGCCTGTTTTCGGCCAGTCTGAAAATATTC
>Ga0316190_10001464_pt1 | contig 17045 bp, 14 predicted proteins | sample Eddworburrow2_MG_FD_204929 | JGI IMG/M metagenome (GOLD analysis project Ga0316190, IMG submission 204929) | Coastal sediment microbial communities from Maine, United States - Eddy worm burrow 2 | ecosystem: Environmental > Aquatic > Marine > Coastal > Sediment | place: USA: Maine | collected... | reverse complement strand
ATGGCAAGGTGGCGCGGCTGATCGGATTTGCGGATGCGCGCGCGAACTTTTCCCGCCTGAACGAGATCCCGCTGCGTCTTCGTGAACATGCGGATCACCTGCGTGAGCGCGCAGAAACGGAGTTTGCGCGGCTGCGGGAGTTTGATGAGGCGGCGCGCGCAGCCGACGGCATACCTGCACTCGAGGCGCATGTGGTCGAGGAACAGCGAGTGCTCGATGAGATCGACGAGCGCATCAGGCTCGGTGAGGAGAATGACCAGGCGCTGCTGCGCGAGCAGGCCGATTATGCCGCCGGCGCCGACGAGTATACGGTTCAGGCAATTGACTTCATGGCCAACGAGTATCAGCTCGACGACCTGGTGGCATTGCGTCACGACGCGTTCAACACACCCTACCCCGAAGACGACATGATCGTAAGCCGGATGTTGCGGCGTGAAGAGGATCAACGGCAGCTGGAATCTTCCATCGAAGGGTTGAAAGCGTCACTCGAGCAACAGCAAAAACGCATGCTCGAGCTGGAGTCCTTGCGGAGCCAGTTTAAGCGCAGCCGCTACGACCGGGCAGGCTCCATATTCGAAAACGACTCGATGATTGGTGTTTTGCTTGGACAGTTCCTGGCCGGGATGCTCGACCGCGGCATCCTTTGGAAGGTGCTTCAGGAGCAGCAACGCTACCGGCCGCGCCGTTCGAATCCCGATTTCGGCTCCGGTGGATTTGGCCGCGGCACCGTCTGGAAGGGTGGCATGGGGGACCTTGGAGACATTATCGGTGGCCTGGGGCGCGGCGGCTTCGGTCGGCGTGGCGGCGGTGGTGGGGGTGGGGGTGGATTCCGTACCGGCGGCGGATTCTGAAGCACCGCCGCAGATAGTGAATTACTTGTGGTCGGATGGCTGAACCCATGATCGAGGCCCCTTTTGAAACTGAGATTTCACGCCTGATCTGGGACAGCCGCTATCGCTATCGGGCCGACGGCGTGGCCCGCGATGCGCGGCTGGAGGACAGTTGGCGGCGGGTGGCAAAGGCGCTGGCCGGTGTCGAATCGGGCCAACGCACGCAATGGGAGCTGCGCTTTTTCGAACTGCTCGACGATTTTCGCTTTCTACCTGGCGGGCGCGTTCTCGCAGGGGCCGGCACCAGCTTTGACGTTACGCTGTTCAATTGCTTTGTCATGGGGCGTATCGACGACTCCATGGAAGGTATCTTCGACGCCCTTAAGGAAGGTGCCCTGACCATGCAGCAGGGTGGCGGCGTGGGCTATGATTTTTCCACCCTGCGCCCGTCAGGAACGCCGGCCTGGCGCGTCGGAGGCGTTGCCTCCGGCCCGGTCTCTTTTATGCGTATCTGGGACAGCATGTGCGAGACCCTGCTTTCCACCGCGGCACGGCGCGGCGCCATGATGGCCACTCTGCGATGTGATCATCCGGATATCGAGGCATTCGTCGAGGCCAAGCATCGCCCCGGTGAATTGCGCAACTTCAACCTCTCGGTATTGGTCAGTGACGCCTTCATGCAGGCGGTGGAAGCGAACGGCCCCTGGAAGCTGGTGTTCCCGGTCCAGGGACAGCGCGCTGATGCCCACCGCGACGGGAGCAAACTGATCGAACGTCAATGGCCCGGATATGACGGGGCCGTATCCTGCCGGGTCCTGCGCGAGGTGTCTGCGCGTAGTCTGTGGGAAAAAATCATGCGCGCCAATTATGAGAGCGCAGAACCCGGCGTGCTGTTTGTTGACCGCATCAACCGGCAGAATAATCTTGGCTATCGTGAACATATCAGTGCCACAAACCCCTGCGGCGAGATACCTCTGCCGCCGTACGGTGCCTGCGACCTGGGTTCGATCAACCTGACGCGCTTCGTGCACAAACCATTCAGTGGGAACGCCAGCCTGGACCTGGATGCCATCCGCGCAAGCAGCGCAGTCGCGGTGCGTCTGCTCGACAATGTCATCGATCTGTCGCGCTTTCCGCTACAACAGCAGGCGGAACAGGCGCGCGGCAGCCGCCGTATCGGCCTGGGAATCACCGGCCTGGCCGACGCCCTGATCATGCTGGGTCTGCACTATGGATCAGATCAGGCGAGGCGGTTGGCTGCACAGACGATGCAGGCGATCTGCCATACTGCGTACAGGACCTCCATCGCACTGGCGGCCGAAAAGGGCAGCTTCCCGTTTTTCGACGCCGATGCCTGTCTGCGTCAGCCGTTCATCCAGGGCCTTCCTGCAGATATCCGCAAAGGCATCATCGACAAGGGTCTGCGCAACAGCCACCTCACCGCGATCGCCCCGGCCGGCACTATCAGTCTGCTCGCCAACAATGTATCCAGTGGCATCGAGCCCGTATTCGATTTTGAATACCGGCGAAAAGTGCGTGGCAGCGACGGGGTGCCCGCCCAGTATGAACTCACCGACTATGCGCTGCGCCATTGGCGCTCACAGTTCGGTGAGCAGCCCGTGTCCGATGCCTTCGTCGATGCGCATCAGCTGGCACCCGAACAACATTTGGCGATGCAGGCCGCCATGCAGCCCTACGTCGATAACGCGATTTCCAAGACCATCAATATCCCGGTCGATTATGACTTCGCGTCGTTCCGTTCAATCTATGAGCAGGCATACAGGCTTGGACTCAAGGGCTGCACGACCTTCCGCCCCAATGAGTTCACCGGCACGTTGCTGGAGGCGCATCAAACGGATGGCGTGACCGCTTCTCACTGCTGCAGTCTCGACAGGGAAAACGACTGAGCCCGGATTCCGGATCAGCTCGTGAACTCGATGGCTGCCTGTATCAGAAAGAATGCAGACGAGGCGAAGAATCCTGTTATTGGAACCCATGCTGGCACATTGATGATATCGGCGGGTTGATCGCCCCGCCGCTTCAGGCGCCACAGGGAAAGGTTCGCCAATGCAAACACCGTCAGCAGAAAGAAACTGGTCGCCTTGGCGAGTGTTTCGGTCTGGGCCCAAAGCGCCATCAACAGGACCAGTACAGATATCACCAGGGTCGAATTCAACGGGGTGCGTGTGCGCGCGTTAATGCGGCCGAATACCGGGGGCAGCCACTGTTTTCGGGCCATGCCGTAGGCCATCCGGGATGCCATGATTATCTGGATCAAAACTCCGTTGATCACGGCCAGCATGCCGATGATGGTGATCAAGACGGGCTCTCTGCCTGTCACTTGTTGGTAAATCAGGGCCAGCGGCGCCTCCGAATCTCCCAGCAGGTCCAGTGGAACGCTGGCGACAGAGACCAGTGAGACGGCGAAATAGAGCAGGGTGGATATCGCCAGTGCCAACAGAATGGCACGAGGGAGATTACGTTCCGGTTGTCGAACCTCCTCGGCCACATTGACCATATCTTCGAATCCGATGAAGGCAAAAAAGGCCAGAAACGCCCCGACCATGATACCTGGCAACACGTTGATCTCCGCGAGCTTGACCGCTGCGAGGACCTTGTCCGTGGAAGCAGTCAGCTCAGGCAGACCGATCCAGATGATCAGCACAAGCCCGGCAATTTCTATCAGGGTCAACAACGCCGCAACCAGGACAGACTGCGCAATGCCCCATGCGGCGAGCCCGCCAAGGATTATCACTGCCACCGGCAGTATGATTCCTCCCGGCAGGGCCACGAAAACCTGCAGATAGGCTGCAAAGCCCCTCAGAATCGTTGCCGACGAAACGATTCCCGCTAGCACGATCAGCAGTCCGACGATGGCGGCCAATGGGCGGATACCGAGGCCTTTCTGGACATAGACCGCCTCGCCCGCACTCAAGGGGAAACGTGCAGAGAGTTCGGCATAAGTGAACGCGGTCAAACAGGCCAGCAGAGATGCGAGCAGAAAAGAGAGGGGCGCCAGTACACCGGCATTTGAAACCACCTTGCCGATCAGGACATAGATCCCGGCGCCCAATATGTTGCCGAGGCCGTAAAAGGTGATCAAAGGTAACGACAGGGAACGCTTGAGGGTGGGTTCCGGGCTATTTGAGATCTCTTTGTTTCTCCGCATCGATCAATTGTCGCATTGCCCCGGCGGTTGCGAGGACTGAGCCATCACTGTTCCGGCGGTCTTAACAATTCGGGCCGGATCATCCAGTTGATCAACCAGCGTGTGTCGTCATCGGGCTCCAGGCAGACAATGCTGCCCGGCCGATACGCGGCTACAGTCCTGTTTTCATCTCCGGTAACGAGATGGGAGACCAGTCTGGCCATGAACGGCAGATGGCCGACGATCAGTATATCCCTGTCCCAGCTGTCGCTCTGCCAGTCGAATGCCTTGGGATTGTCGTTGGGGTTGAGAAGACCGCTGGCCTCGGGTTTGACACCGGGTGCTATCACGACGGCCAGGCGGGTTGCCGTCTGCAGGGCACGCAATTTTCCGCTGTGTATCACGCGTTCGATCCGGACACCCGCCTTATCCAGGAAACCGGCAAGGCGATCGACGTCCTCGATGCCGCGATCCGTCAAAGGCCGATCGGGATCTACGCTTTTCGCATGGGCCTCGCCATGTTGTACAAGAAAGAGTTTCATGATCGCCTTTCCTTGTTGCTCACAGTATGGATTCAATGCCGCGATAACGCGACAGCAGTCCGAGGTCGGCCGCAACCGCCTCGCAGGTGATGTGACCGCCGAAGGTGTTCACGCCCCTGGCAAGACCCGGATCCGGGCGCACCGCACCGATCCCTTGTTCGGCGAGGCTTTGCACATAGGGAAAGGTCGCCGTCGTCAACGCGAGGGTCGAGGTGCGCGGATAGGCGCCCGGCATATTGGCGACGCAGTAGTGCGTTACACCGTGCACCCGGAATACCGGGTCAGAGTGGCTGGTTGGATGCGAGGTCTCCACGCAGCCACCCTGATCAATGCTGACATCCACGATCACGGAACCCGGCTGCATCGTCTTCACCATCGCCTCGGTGACCAGGCGCGGTGCCTTTGCGCCACGGATCAGCACGCCTCCAACGACCAGGTCGGCGTCGCGCAGCTGCTGTGCGATACCTTCGCGCTCAGACAGCAGATAGCGGATCGAAGGCGAGATTTCCTGCTTCAGCCCAGACTCGCGTTCCGGGTGTCGCCCGAAAATGAGCACCTGCGCACCCATGCCTGCGGCCGCGCGGGCGGCATGGCGGCCAACCACGCCGTCGCCGATTACGACCACCTTGCCGTAGGAATGACCGAGTACATCACCAAGCAGCATGCCCTTGCCACCATGCGGTTTCCCCAGATAGTAGCCGCCCATGGTTACGGCCATATTGCCTGCCACGGCGCTCATCGGCGCCAGCAGCGGCAGCCTGCCAGCAGCGTCCTCCACCGTTTCATAAGCGATCGCGGTGGTGTGGCGCTCGAGCAAGGTCTCGGTGAGTGTTGGCGTCACCCCGGCAAGATGAAAATAGGTGAACACGATCTGATCACGCAAGAACGGGTACTCGACAGCCAGGGGCTCCTTGACCTTGACCACCAGGTCGCTGTGCCACGCCTGTTCGGTAGAGACCGGCCGCGCGCCCGCCTGCACGTACTCTTCGTCGGAAAAGCCCGATTCGAGGCCCGCGCCCTGATCGATCCGGATCTCGTGACCAAGCTGTGCCAGGCGGCGCGCCCCGTCGGGCGTTAGACCGACGCGGTTTTCCTTGTTTTTGATCTCTTTGATGACTCCAATCTTCATCTTCGCCTCGCACAGCGGGTGGCAGGCCCAACGCCAAGGTCCGCCTTGGATGAGGCTTTCGCACCAGCGCCCATTGTCATCTACGTTACAATAGATCCAATCGAGAAGATTCAGGCGGGATTAAGTATGGCACTCTCAATCGCATCTGGCGCCTTTGTTGACGGCGGTGTTATTCCAGGCAGGCACACCTGTGAGGGGGAGGACATCGCCCCGCCCCTGACATGGTCGGGTGTTCCGGCAGCCGCACAGAGCCTGGTGCTGATCGTGGACGACCCGGATGCCCCGGATCCCAAGGCACCGAAGATGACCTGGGTCCATTGGATCCTCTACAACATACCGGCCGACGTATCCGGACTGGCAGAGGGGGTCAAGGCAGAGCGCCTGCCAGAGGGCACGCGAGAGGGCCTCAACGACTGGAAACGCACCGGTTATGGCGGACCCTGCCCGCCGATCGGTCGTCACCGCTACTTTCACAAATTGTATGCGCTGGACACCGTACTGCAGGACATGGGTAATCCGACCAAGGCGCAACTCGAAGCAGCCATGGGGGGGCATGTAATTGCCAGGGCCCAGCTGGTCGGTACCTATGCGAAGTCATCCGGCGGGTAGATCGACGGGAGGTCCGGAATTGATTGTGCGCCAAATGAACTTTCAGGCGACGCCTATAATTTGATCAGGCAAGGCGGATCCGCCGTTACGCGGGTTTGTGTGCGCTTGGGTCCAGCAGCACAGGAGGTCGAATCCAAATGGCCATCTCAAAGACATTGCAGAGCTACCTGCAGAACGCGGAGTGTCACTACAAACTGGTGAATCATCCGCACTCCGGTTCGAGTATGGAAACCGCCGAGACTGCGCATGTTCCGGGAGACGCCCTGGCCAAGGGCGTAGTTCTCCGGGATGACGCCGGGCTGCTGCTCGTGGTGGTGCCGTCAGACTATCACGTGGAACTCGATGCCCTGAATGCCTTGCTGGGCAGGCGCCTCGAATTTGTCGCCGAACACAAGCTACGCGAGATCTTTTCAGATTGTGAGCCCGGTGCCGTTCCACCGATTGGCGCGGCCTACTCAATCGAGACGGTATGGGACCCGGAAGCCAGTCTGGGCAAGCAGGAGCACATCTTTTTCGAGGCAGGCGATCATCTGACCCTGGTACGTGTGAGCGGGAAGCAGTTCCATGAGCTGATGGCCGGGGCGAACCGAGCGCATTTCAGCCATCATATCTGAACCGGGCGGTTACTCCGTGTGCAAGGGATTGAGCGCGTGGGTATGTGGGATAAAGACGAAGGCGTCATAGCGTTCCGCCAACCGCGTGGACACATAGTTCGCCCATCGCTCGCGCTGCGGATCGAAGACTACGCCAATAGCGCGATGTGGCAGAACTCTGCGCAAGACTGCCGTATCCGATGAGGTCCGATCGAGGACCAGGATCCGGTCACCATCGCCGCTGGCGAGCAGCGCCGCCTCGAGACTGTCCGGTCGAGGTGGCGGCGTCTCCATGGTGTAACGACGACCCTCCCAGGTCCGCGCAGCGAGCACGGACCCTGTTGCCGTCCCGAAGCCCAGTGCGAACACCGCGTCGGCGCCGTGACGCTCGCGTGCAAGCTGTCCGAGATTCACCTCGCCGGCGTGCACCATGTCGGTCGCGCGCGCATCGCCTATGTGGGTGTTGTGCGCCCAGACGATAGCGCGGCTCCCGGGCCCGTAATGATCGAGCAGGCGCGCAACGGACCGCTCAAAGTGGTTGGCCCGGGCATTCCAGGAGTGGGGGCCCGGCCGGCCCATGCTGCGCAGGTAACGCTCACCAGACTCAACCACTTTTGCGTGTTGGAGCGCTTCGAAAAGGAGTTCGCGCTGCGTGGGTGCGGCGTAGCGGTAACGTGCAGCCAACTCCTGCGCGACCCTGGCCACCTCCGCCAGGGCGGAGTGCTGCGTGCGACCGACGTAATTCGCGTAGGCCTGGTAGTCGCCTCGAAATCCCCGCAGAAACCGGTACAATTGGCGCACCCGCCCAGCCGATTCCGGCAGGTGGGTCTCGTAGAAAGCCTGCACGGCATCTAGCGATTCCCAGATGGCATATAGATCGATCCCGTGTATGCCGACCCGACGCCCGGCCGGCCGGCCCCGATTGAACGCCCGCAACCATTCCCCGAGGGCCTCCAGTTCGGTGTTGGCCCAGACCCACCGCGGCCAACGCTCTACCTGCAGCAGGGCCTCGCGCGCAGAGGCGGGTGCCCCGGGTTGGTGACGGACGTAACGGTCGAGGGGAAGCAGGGTCACCCAATCGCCCTCGATGGCGATGAAGGAAAACCCCCGTTCCCGGATCAGTCGCCTCGATAGACGGTCGCGCCAGGTATAAAACTCCCGGGTGCCGTGCGAGGCCTCACCCAGGAGAACCAGCCGGGCGTCGCCGACGGCATCGAGCAAAGGGTTCAGATGGTCCGTATGCCGCAGAGGCTGGGCGAGCGCACGCAGTGATTGCAGCAGGTCGCCGGTCTGAACATCCGCCTGGGGCATTCCGGCCAATGCAACGAACAGCGCGAGCGCAAAAAAGGGCTTGGTGGGCATCGTCATAGGCTGGCGGAGTCCGGTTCGGTACTGAGCAAACGTATATCCGGTCCTGTGATATCGGGTTAAAGGATGACCGAGCGTCCGTCAGCCCGCGGCCATGGATGATTTGTCGGTGCCAAGAGGATATCGTCGTTCGGAGATAAACGCATGTCCGCCGGGTCAGCGGCCGGCGGCCTAAACTGAAAGCAGCAGCGTCAGACGCCCATCGCGCGTTCGGATGAAGGATATGTGACCGAGCGTTTGAGGCCTGTGCATGGAGCTTGCGTCATGTCCATCCATAACAGTGAGATCGCCGACACCTTTGAGAAGTTGGCGGATCTGCTCGAGATCGAGAACGCGAACCCTTTCCGCGTCCGCGCATACCGCAACGCAGCCCTGACTATCCGTGGGCATGCACGAAGCATGGCCGAACTGGTCGCCGAGGGCGAGGATCTCAGCAAGCTACCAGCGGTAGGTAAGGACCTGGCCGCAAAGATCCATACCCTGGTGAAGACCGGCGAGTTGCCTGCGCTGAAGCAGGCAGAGGCGCGCACCCCTGGGGCGCTCCGGCTCATGCTGAAGATCGACGGCCTGGGCCCGAAGCGGGTGAGGACGCTGCACCAGGTTTTGAAGATCCGCAGCTTGCGCGATTTGGAGCGTGCGGCGTTAAATGGTCGGGTACGCAGTGTGCCGGGGTTTGGCGCCAAGACCGAGGCCAGAATAATCGATCAGATCGGACAGCTCTCCGAGGTCGAGACCCGCAGCGGGCGCCTGGTGGCCGAAGAGATCGCCCAGCCGTTGGTGGCCTATCTGCAGACAATCCGAGGCGTCAAGCAGGTGACCCTGGCCGGCAGTTACCGGCGGCGCAGAGACAGCGTAGGCGATCTTGATATTCTGGTCACCGCCACCCGCAACGCAGCGGTCATGCAACGATTTGTCGCCTACGATGAGGTGGTCGACGTGATTGCGCAGGGTCGGACCCGCGCTACAGTTCGGCTGCACAGCGGCATGCAGGTGGATCTGCGGTTGGTTCCGCAGGTCAGTTACGGTGCGGCCCTGCATTATTTCACCGGCTCCAAGGCGCACAACATCGCGGTGCGGCGTATCGCGATGGATCGTGGCCTGAAGCTGAACGAATACGGTGTGTTCAAGGACGAAAAACGTATCGCCGGGCGCACCGAGCAGGAGATATTCGCCGCGGTCGGTCTGCCCTATATCGAACCGGAAATGCGCGAGAACCGCGGTGAGATCGAGGCTGCGCGCCAGGACAGGCTGCCACTGCTGGTATGTGGAAAAGACATCCGTGGGGACCTGCATTGCCATACCAAGGCCAGCGACGGGCATGACAGCCTGGAAGAGATGGCCGGTGCAGCCCGCGCGAAGGGCTACGAATACCTCGCTGTCAGCGACCATTCGCGCCGCGTGACGGTGGCGCACGGTCTCGACGCCACGCGCCTGGCACAACAGATCGACGCCATCGATCGACTCAACGAGACACTTGAGGGGCTGGTGCTGCTCAAGGCGTGTGAGGTGGATATCCTCGACAATGGCAAACTGGATCTTCCCGACAGCATCCTGGCGCGGCTGGACCTGACTGTGTGCGCAGTGCACTACAAGTTTGCTCTCTCGCGCCAGAGGCAGACTGAACGTATTCTTCGCGCGATGGATAATCCGAACTTCAACGTGCTCGCGCATCCGACCGGGCGCCTGATCAACCAACGGAACCCTTACGAGGTTGACCTGGAACGACTGATGCGGGCGGCCAGGGAAAACGGCTGTTTCATGGAGCTCAATGCCCATCCGGACCGCCTGGATCTGACCGATGAGGCCTGTCTGATGGCGCGTGAGATCGGACTGAAGGTGGCGATATCGACCGATGCCCACAGCACCTCGAGTCTGGACTTCATGCGCTTTGGCATAGATCAGGCGCGCCGTGGCTGGCTGAGCGCCAATGATGTACTCAATACGCGCTCGCTCAAGGCGTTGAGGCGTCTGCTCCGACGTTAGAGAGACGTTAGAGAGGGGGCCATGATCGCTGATGCAAAACCGATGGATGGAGAGAGGGACTAACGAATGCTCAGTCGGCGGCGATTCCTGGCCTGCTTGTATGCAGGGCCGCTGGCCACCGCGCTGGCGGGAGTGCGTGCTCAAGCCGAATCGGCGCAGCGGGAGATGCACGGCGAGAACGGGAACAGGGATGGGGCTGGTCAGTTGTTGACGCTGTTTCTTTGTGGTGATGTGATGACTGGAAGGGGCATCGATCAGATCCTTCCACACCCCTGCAAACCACGAATCTACGAGCCTTATTTGCGTGACGCACGCGACTATGTGGCCCTGGCCGAACAGGTCAATGGTCCGATTGCCAGACCGGTGCCGTACCCTTACATCTGGGGCGACGCGCTTGCCGAGTTGGAACGCATGGCGCCCGATGTGCGTATCGTCAATCTGGAAACAGCGGTTACGAGCCACGACGATTTCTGGCCGAAAGGCATCAATTACCGCATGCATCCCCGCAACATTGCCGCGCTCACGGCCGCCCGGATTGACTGCTGCGCAATGGCCAACAACCATGTGTTGGACTGGGGGGCAGAAGGTCTGGCCGAGACCCTGGGCACGCTGGCAAGCGCCGGAATCCGCACAGCCGGCGCGGGGGGGAATCTGGAACAGGCACAGTCACCGGCGGTGATTCAGGTGCCCGGGAGCGGGCGAGTGCTGGTGTTTGCGTTTGGTGAACGATACAGCGGGATCGCGCGTGATTGGGTGGCGACACCCTCACGCCCCGGCATCGACCTGTTGCCTGACCTTTCTCGGGCAACGGTGGACGATATTGCGGCCCGCGTGGCCAGGGCCAAGAAGCCGGGAGACACTGCGGTGGCCTCCATCCATTGGGGCGGCAACTGGGGCTACGAGATCCCCGCGGCTCACCGTGACTTCGCCCATGGCTTGATCGAACACGCGGGCATTGACGTGGTGCACGGCCATTCCTCACATCACTTCAAGGGCATCGAGGTCTATCGTGAGCGGTTGATCCTGTATGGCTGCGGCGATTTTCTCAACGACTACGAAGGGATTGGTACAAATGCCGAATACCGCTCCGAACTTGGTCTGATGTATTTCCCGACCCTGGAGCCCGCCAGCGGACGCCTGCTGCGTCTGGTGCTGATACCGACACGGATCCGGCGAATGCAGATTCAGCGCGCACAGCCGCATGAGGTCGCGTGGCAGGTCGAGGTGCTCAATCGCGAGAGCCGGGCATTGGGTACCGGGGTTATGTCGGACGGAGAGGGTGGTCTGCTGGTCGACTGGCGCGGATGATAGACCCTATCAAGAGAACGGCAATTAACCGCATGAACTCGTGTGTTTGCCCGCAGATGAGCTGATTTGGAGCCGCCGTAACAGCTGCACGCCGGCCTGACCTCAGAAGCCCCCGTCCCGGTAAAGATGTGCACGAGTCCAAGGGATCTCGTTGCAGCCCTTACGCGCGAAAAGCACCTGGAACAGCTGCAGATGCCCAGTCGTAAAGGCCGTTTGTGACGACACGAGATAGAACCGCCAGGCGCGAACGAACTCCGGGTCGAACATTTCAAGGACCTCGTCCTGTGCCGCATTGAAGCGCTCGAGCCAATGTCGCAGAGTCAGCGCATAGTGCTGACGGATATTCTCCACATCCAGGATCGAGAAGCCATTGGGGCCAAACAGCGGCATCATCTCGCCGAGGGAAGGTGGACGGGCCCCCGGAAATATACGTCGCTCGATCCAGGCGTTGAGGCGGCCAGGCCGATCAAAGCCAATGGTGTGGATGAGGCCCCGTCCATCGTCCGACAGGCAGCGATCCATGATCTGACCCAGTTCCCGGTAATGCTGCGGCCCCACATGCTCGAGCATACCGACGGAAACAAAGGCGTCGTAAGTTCCACTGATCTCACGGTAGTCCGCTTCGACAAATTCCACTGCATCTTGCAGCCCCTCACGCACCGCGCGTTCCCGCGCCAGGGCCAGCTGGGCCTTGGAGATGTTGAAGGCGCGCACCTTGACGCCAAAGTTGCGAGCCATGTGAAATGCCAGGGCGCCCCAGCCGCAGCCGGCTTCGACCACCCGTTCCCCGGGTCGCAGCCGCAACTTGCGGCAGACGAGGTCCATTTTTGCTATCTGTGCCTCCTCCAGCGCTATTTCCGGCGTGGGAAAGTAGGCACAGGTGTAAACCATCTGTTCGTCCAGCCACAGCTTGTAGAAGTCGTTACCCACGTCGTAATGGCTGTGTATATTTTCTCTGGCACTGGCCATGGAACCCGAGCGTGGGCGAAAAAACGCAGAGAGGAGGCGCCATTTGAGACCGTTCGGGTCGATGTTACGGCGTGCCCGCTGGACGACATCCAACACATGCTCCAGGTCGTCACCCGAACCGACACGACCCTGCGCGTACATTTCCGGGAACTGGTACTCCGGATAGCTGATCAATCTCCACAGGGCGCCGCGGTCGCGAACGTGGAGTTCGCATTCCGGTGCGACACCAGGAGGGCTGACTTTGGAGCCGTCCCATAGAACGAAACAAAGCGGTGGATGCCCGAGTTGCTCGAGCGCCCGTCGGAGAAGGCGTCGCTCTATCGCAAGAGCATGCCCGTTTGGGGTTGTTTGCGAAGTAGACATTTCCTCGAAGATATTCTGAGCCCGCGGCGAGGCGTTGGCGGGATTCCGGTTCTCAACACTCATCAGTTATACGCCTCCAAACTCGAGAACGGGCCGTAAAAGGCGGCGGCAAGGCAAGTGGTTCTGGGATCAGGTCGTGCGCAGCGCCCCATCATCCCGTCGAGTCACAGCCGATAAGTTAGCAAGGTCGTCGCGTGAGTGCCAAACTTGGGTCGTTGAGGGTTACTGAACTGGCGCCCGAGGGACGACTATTGACCAAGTTTGACGTCATCATTGTTGGCGGTGGTCCGGCGGGATCCAGCTGTGCCTGGCAGCTTCGCCGGCGCAGGGTGAAGACACTGATCCTGGAAAAGGCAAGTTTCCCGCGCCTGAAGCTGTGTGCGGGCTGGATCACGCCTGAAGTGCTGGCTGATCTGGAAATGGACGTGGCAACCTACCCGCACCGATTCCTCACCTTCGACGTCACCCAAATACATATCTACGGCCTTACCTTCAGGCAATGTTCGCCGCAGCACTCTATCCGCCGGTATGAATTCGACGACTGGCTTCTGCGCCGGTCCGGCGCGCCCGTCATGCAGCACAATGTCAAACGCATTGCCCAGGTGGGTGACCGATTTGTGATTGACGACACTTACGAATGCGCTTATCTGATTGGCGCCGGGGGTACGGGCTGTCCCGTCTACCGCACCCTGTTCCGCGAGTCCAATCCCCGCGCCAAGCTGTTGCAGGCGGTCGCACTTGAGCATGAGTTGCCCTGTGAATGGACGGATGGCGATTGCCATTTGTGGTTCTTCGAGAAAGGCCTGCCCGGCTACAGCTGGTACGTGCCGAAACAGGATGGCTACCTGAACCTCGGGGTGGGCGCGATTGCCGGGCGGCTGAAGCTCAAGGGCCAGCATGTCGCCACACACTGGGATAACTTCGTTGCAGGCCTGCGCCGTCGCGGACTAATCTCGGATTCGCTGCCACTGAAACCACAAGGCTACTCGTATTATCTGCGTGACTTTGTCGAAACCTATCGTATCGGCAACGCCTTCTTGATCGGTGACGCAGCGGGGTTGGCTACCCGCGATCTGGCCGAGGGCATCGGCCCCGCCGTGCGCAGTGGTATCCTTGCAGCCAACGCCATTGCCGATGGCGCTGATTATGATCTTGGCTCGGTGCCCGCCTACAGTCTGCCTCCGGGCTTGCAGCGCCAGGTCCTGGAGTATCTTCTGCTGCGTCGCGGCGCTTCTTCTGCCAACTGAAGACCTTCGTCAGGTCCGTAATGAACCCGACAAGCTGTGACACACCCGTGCTAAGAATTGAGTGCCTTCAACGACGCGGCAATCGCTGCTGCGAGGGCCTCCAGCAGGTCGGCCTGTGCCGCAACCAGCGCATCGTAGCCATCCGCCTTGAGCGCACCGGTTTGTTCAAAACGGTGACGCGACAACACCTTGTCCCTGGCAACATCGATCAGGACCCAGGTGGCCAGTATTCGCGCCTCGCCGTCCAGGTACCCATGCCACTCGTCAATTCGAATGTCCACGCGATATTTCCAGTGCTGGCGCCTGCCGGTATCCGCAGAGACCGGGTAGCCCAACTGGACGGAGATGGCATCCCGCAGGAACAGACGTATCGCAGAATCGAGTGATTCCGCCCACAGGTGGTAACGGGCTGGCCTAACCTGGCCACTGCTGGTGGCCACCACAATACCCTGCTGGCCAAGATAATCAGCCACTGCCACGCGGCTTATTCCCACATTGACAGGCGGCTCCTTCAGTCCGTCGGGCGCACGCGCCTCAGAACGTAGAAGGTATAGGGTGGGTTCCGATTCTTTTTTACCACCGCCCGAGCAGCCGGCCAATAGCGAAGCAGACAGCAGTATGAGGAACATTCTCATCGCGAACCTCCCTGTTGTGGCACCGGATCTGCACCTGCAGGCGTCGAGAAGATCAGGCTATTTGGTTTGTCAGACAGCTTTCGGGTCAGCGTCTCGATGTTACGCAGTGTCTGGTTCAGATCGCGCAGCGCCATGTTCAGGCTGTCCGCAGTGGGCGAATCCGGCGCGACGGAATCCAGCGTGGCGTTGAGTTTGCGGAGCGCAGACTCGACGGATGCCGTCATCGCGCTTGCTTTTTTACTGGTCAGGGCGCCATTGATATTTTCCACGGACTCGCGCACCGCAACCAGCGTTGCACTCAGATCCTGCAAGACCGGTTCCAAGGGCAGTTCGTTCAGCTTCTTCAACACCTGGCCGACCTTTTGCTCTAGCCCGGCAATACCGGTCTTCACGGTCGGAATGACGACGTAACCTGCGAATTCACCCAGTTCGGCACTGCCCGCGTCCGGGAAAAAATTCAGGTCGATAATCGCTTCGCCGGTCAGAAGATTGGCTGTCTTCAGGTTTGCGCGCAAACCGTGTGCAACGCCTCCCTCGAGCTGTTTTTCCATTCCGGCCAGTGCGGCAGGCGTATCCGGCAATCCAAGACGAGCCGGTTCGAAGCGGATCAGCACAGGGATCGGTGCGCCATAGCCCCGATTTTGTTCCGCAGCCTCCGTGATCAGCAGCCTCTGCACAGTCCCAACCTTGATGCCACGGTATTCCACCGCAGCACCGGGCTTCAGTCCGCTTACCGATTGCTCAAAGGCGACGACATAGTCGACATGGTTGTAATAGTGTTTTTGGTTGATCGCATCGTGGTTTGGAAAGAGATCGAACCGGGCCCCGTCCTGGACAGATTCTCCCGGCGACTCATCTTGCGGCAGATCGAAGGCAACGCCACCCATGAGTATTGTCTCAAGCGAGCCGAATTCCACATCGAATCCGTCAGCACCCGCCTTCAGCGTGACCCCGCTGGTGTTCCAGAAGCGTGTATTCCGGTTGACCAGTGCATCGTAGGGCTCGTCGATAAACAGGCTGTACTCCATGCGTTTGGACTTTGCATGGAATTCCGCGGTCTCCACCGAACCGACCTGGTACCCGCGAAACAATACGGGGTCACCCGCAGCAACCGAGGCGGCACGGCCGCTGTCGAGAATGAGTTTCAGGCCTGGCGCACCGGCAGGCGTCACGGGCGGCTCTTCGAGCCCCTCGAAACTCCGCTGCTTGATTTTGCCGGTCCCGGCTTCGAGCTGGATGTAACCGCCCGACAGGATTGTCTCAAGACCCGATACACCGCCGCGGCCGATCCGGGGACGGACCACCCAGAATTGCGTGTCGTCCATAAGAAGTGGGGTAGCAAAACGCTCCATCTTTGCCTTGACCAAAACCTGGTTCAGGTCAGTGGTCATCTCTACCGATTCCACGACCCCGAGTTCAATGCTCAGGGCCTTGATTTTCGTCTTGCCCGGCTGAATGCCGTCAGCCGTATTGAAAGTGATGCTGATCTCGGGCCCTTCGTTCATGTAGTGGTAGACCACCATCCAGATGCCGAGCAGCGCTGCGACGATGGGCACGAACCAGATTACCGGAACCTTCCGGCGCGGTTTCACGGAAGCGATAGCTTCAGTCATTGTTTTCCCTTGCCCGGTCCCAGATCAGCCGGGTATCAAATCCGTGGGCAGCCAACATAGTACACACAACAACGCCGGCAAATGCCAGCGCGGCAGGCCCCGGCAATATGGAGAGCAGCCCGCCCAGTTGAATCAGGGCGACCAGGATCGAGACCACAAACACATCGACCATGCTCCATTTGCCGACCAGTTCTGTCATCCGGTAAATCTTCGTGCATTGCATCGGGCTGCCGGGGTTCCGGCGACGGGCACTCCAGACCAGATAGAACATGGCGAGGAGCTTGGCTATAGGAACCATCACGCTGGCGATGAAAATCACCGCTGCAACGGGGTAAGAGTCCAGTTTGATCAGCAGCAGCACACCACCCAGAATAGTGGACGGCTCTCCGCCACCCAACTGCACCGTATCCATGATGGGCAGGACGTTGGCCGGGATGTACAGGATGACAGCCGTAATCAGGAGCGCCATGGTGCGCTGCAGGCTGTCCGGATGCCGCAGATGCAGCTCGGCCCCGCAACGACTGCACTGGTGACGTTCGACATGATCAAGATGACAACATACATGGCAAAGGGCCAACCCTTGCGCCGCGGCAGTATTCGCTGGGTAGCTCATGTCCTGTTCGCCTCTATTGCCAGCCAGACCTGCATCCGGTCCAGACCAGATATTGCCGCGGTCAAACAGATTGCAAAGATGATGTAGGCCCAGAA
>Ga0316190_10001463_pt1 | contig 17046 bp, 19 predicted proteins | sample Eddworburrow2_MG_FD_204929 | JGI IMG/M metagenome (GOLD analysis project Ga0316190, IMG submission 204929) | Coastal sediment microbial communities from Maine, United States - Eddy worm burrow 2 | ecosystem: Environmental > Aquatic > Marine > Coastal > Sediment | place: USA: Maine | collected... | reverse complement strand
TGGGTTATGGGTTATGGGTTATGGGTTATGGGTTATGGGTTATGGGTTATGGGTTATGGGTTATGGGTTATGGGTTATGGGTTATGGGTTATGGGTTATGGGTTATGGGTTATGGGTTATGGGTTATGCAAAATTATCAGGCGGCCTGTCGCCAGCAATCAACCCTCCTCACTCCTCACTCCTCACTCCTCACTCCTCACTAATATAATGTCAGATACACCGGCAACACCCCGGTATCGTGCAGGGCCTTGATCAGCTCGATCACCGCCACCCCCCAAACAAACCAGATGGCATCGATAAAACTCTTGCGAATAATGGCAGGCCGCACCATATATTCTTCAGGTTCGCTCAGCGCTGCCAGGGACGGAAAAAATCGCGGTGTCTGCCGGCAATAATCCTCGTAGGCCTGACCATGGATCTCAGCCAGACGGCGCTCCTCACCCAGCACCACCGACGGATAATAAAAGACAAAACCGGCGAATAATACGACCGGGATGACCAGGGTTTCGGTCACCAGCGCCACACCCACAACACCGATCAGGCTGAAAAAATACAGGGGATTGCGGCACATCGCATAGGGGCCATCCGTAATCAGCCGATTGGTTTTGTAGCCGGAGATGTACACCGAACACCATAAGCGGCCCACCGCACCGATAGCGGCCAGAAAGATGCCCAGGGGAAATATCAGCGTTAGCAATGAATCAGAGTCGCGCCAATGGCTGTCACTGAGCAACAACAATACCAGCACTACAACCAGCGCAATCCGAATCAACAATGTGCGCGCACGCTCAGCAATACCCCTGGCAGCCATATCCTTCCCGTCTATCCTATGCATTAATAATGAATGCGGAACAAACCACCCGCCATAAAACCCGTGCACTCTGTCACAATTGGCCGTTGGATGCAAAAAAGCGCTGACTATGCACCCTGGTGGAAGGCGCTACGCTGTCATCGGGGGACTGGGTGATTATGACAGGGAACCAGGATTATTTACCCCTGCGAGGCCGTTGCCACTGTGCGGCAACGCTCCTCATCGTTCACTCTTCGGTCGCCCGGAGAATCCCCTGCGGAGCTTCTTGGAGGGTTTCCTGAGCCAGTTTGCGCTGGCTCTGGTCACATACCATACCGGATTCCCGGGATCCATATGGGTTCTGATCAAACCTGAGGCTCTCATCCCTACCCCCTAAAACGCACAACCCCGCTATCGCGGGGTTGGCATTTTATGGCTGGGGAACAAGGATTCGAACCTTGATTGACGGCGTCAGAGGCCGTAGTCCTGCCGTTAGACGATTCCCCAAAAAGGAGAAATTAACGTTTCGAGAACTGCGGACGTTTACGGGCTTTGTGCAAACCGATCTTCTTCCGCTCAACCTCACGGGCGTCACGGGTCAGAAAGCCGGCCTTGCGCAGCGGTGAACGCATGGCTTCGTCGTAAGCCAGCAGGGCGCGGGCAATACCATGACGAATAGCACCGGCCTGGCCACTACCGCCACCGCCGCTAACGCTGACAGTGACATCGACACTACCCAGCATATTCGTTGTTTCGAGCGGCTGGCGAACAACCATACGGGCAGTTTCACGACCGAAATATTGATCCAGCGGGCGCTTGTTAACCAGTATCTGGCCAGAACCCGGCTTCAGATAAACGCGCGCGGATGAACTCTTGCGGCGACCTGTTGTACAAATAGTTTGTGTCATTGTTCTTCAGTTCCTGAGTCAGTAATCAGATGTTAGATATCCAGCGGCATCGGCTGCTGTGCGGCATGATCATGCTCGGCACCTGCGTATACACGCATTTTGCGCAACATGGCACGACCCAGCGGCCCCTTGGGCAACATGCCCTTAACGGCCAGCTCAATGATGCGTTCCGGCTGTTTGTCGCGCAGCTTTTCAAAGCTGATCGACTTCAGGTTACCAATGTAACCGGTATGTTTGTGATACATCTTGTCCCTGGCCTTGTTGCCAGTTACACGCACCTGCGAGGCATTCACCACAACAATATAGTCACCGGTATCGACATGCGGTGTATAAACAGGCTTGTGCTTGCCGCGCAGATGTCTGGCGATCTCTGTAGACAGACGGCCCAGCGTCTTGCCAGCCGCATCGACGACATACCAGTCGCGCTTAACGGTTTCCGGTGTTGCATTAAAGGTCTTCATCACCCAGCTCCAAACCCTATTCTTAAACACTATGCGCCTCCATTAGGGATAAGAAGGCCCACATACAAAATTCAATTCAACATATATCCCCAGGGAATCAACCCCCGGTAAAGAGCGGAGATTTTACAGTACTTGTCTGTAGCTGGCAAGGGCCTGCCAGTAAGTGAAAAACAACGCAGAGAAAATCCGAAATTACCGCCGACAACGGCCCCTCCGGGGTAGATAAAGCCGCGACACCATCCAGCTGTTTTCTGATACGAAATACCTATGGCGCCATAATAGCAATAGATAACAATGAGTTACGGCATTCTATCTGTGCCGGAATTTTATTTTTGATCGGTGGCGCGGCATAGAACGCACTCAGTACTCAGATCTTGAGCCGTTCCACCACCCGATCATTACTCAGATGTTCATTAATGATCTCATCGATATCACTCTGATCAGCATAGCTGTACCAGACCCCCTCCGGGTACACCACAGCAACCGGCCCCTTTTTACACAGACCGAGGCAACCGGCGTTATTGACCCGCACGCCGCCGGGAGTGTTAAGCCCCAGCTCCTTAACCCGGCCCTTGGCATAATCGCGCAGCACGCTGGCGCCGGCATCCTCACAACACTGCGAACCATCATCGCGCTGGTTGGTGCAAAAAAACAGGTGATGTTTGTATATCATGGTTTCAAGGTCTCTACACAAGTTACAAATGGATTCAGGACCGCTATGATACCATTTTGCACTACAACACACAGCGACCCGCCTGCCACCAGACCTGCAACCAACAATCCAGTGAAATCCGAAACCTTCATCGTCTCCGCCGCCGATCAATGCGTCAAGTGCGGCCTGTGCCTGCCCCATTGCCCGACCTATCGCCTGCTACGCAATGAAGCCGACTCACCGCGTGGCCGTATTGCCCTGATGCAGGGCCTGGCACAGGGACAGCTCAAGGCCGACACACAACTGCTCACACATCTTGATCGCTGCCTTGGCTGCCTGGCTTGCGAAAAGGTGTGCCCATCAAAGGTTCACTATGGCCAGCTGCTTGATAGCAGCCGGGACTGGATCGAAACACAACAGCGACGCCCGCGGCTAAAACAATGGCTACGCCAGGCCGGCCTGTATCTGGCCAGCAAACCCGGAGTCTGGCGTCGCAGCTGGGGCCTGCTCAAGTTGTATCAACGCAGCGGCCTGCAGACACTGCTGCGGATTTCGGGACTGTTGCGGCTGACAAAACTCCACTATCTCGACGCCCAACTGCCCGAGATCAAGACCATTAAAAAAATATCCGTACAGCAATCCGTCACAATGCCACAACCAACAAACATCGGGCTGTTCAGCGGTTGCATGGAAGGTATCGTCAGCAGCACATTACATCAGGATATTGTCCAACTCCTGAATCGGATCGGTTATGAGGTCCTGATACCTTCAACACAAGGCTGCTGTGGCGCCCTGCATCAGCATAACGGCGCACTGGCAACGGCCCGGACATTGGCGCAAATCAATATCAATGCCTTTAACCGGCATAATCTGGAAACCGTCCTGTATTTATCCAGTGGTTGCGGCGCAACATTACAGGAATATTCCGGGCTGCTGGATAATGATCCGCCCAACCCGAAAGGCCTGCCGGCATTTATCGAGGCCATGACATTTCTGGCCAACCATGCACAACTGGAACAACTGGTTTTCAAACCACTGCCGGCAACGATTGCCTGCCTAAGCCCATGCAGCCAGCGTTACGCTACGGGCGGCGATCAGGCCCTTGATCCCCTGCTCGGGTTGATACCTGATATCAACATAATCAGGCTGAACAACCATTGCTGCGGCGCCGCCGGCAGTTATATGCTCACTCAACCGGATATCGCCACACGCCTGCGAGATGAGATACTGGATACCCTCGGAGAAAACACGCCCCGTTACCTGCTCAGCGCCAATGTTGGTTGCAGCATACATCTGACCAGCGGCCTGCGTCAGCGCGGCCTGGACATCGAAGTCATTCACCCGCTGACACTACTGGCCCGGCAATTGGCCAATGACCAGGATTATTAAAAACCCAGATGTTATTTAAAGCCGTAGAGAGTCCGGGCTGCGGGCAATGGGTAATCCTCTACACAACCAAAGCCGACAATCAACCCTGGCGCACCACTCCTCACTCCTCACTCCTCACTCCTCACTCAGCACTCAGCACTCAGCACTCAGCACTCAGCACTCAGCACTCAGCACTGATCTTATCCCGCACTTGTACACAGAAACACCGTTGCGGTAAGGTAGACCCATGTCACACCGTCACTACAGTGCTGCCGACCGCCTGGTATTCCATGCCGATACCGCCCTGCGGACGATTCTGGGCCGCCCGCGAACCACTGAACGGGCCAATCCCGCAGAGGGCATCGACGAGGCCACGCTGGACGAACAGCAGCGGCAACATGTCGCCGGGCTCATGCGTGTCAATCATGCGGGCGAGGTTGCAGCCCAGGGGCTCTATGAAGGTCAGGCCCTGACAGCGCGCCTGGCGGATGTCCGTGAAAAGATGCAGCGCGCCGCGATTGAAGAAAACGATCACCTGGACTGGTGTGAGCAGCGCATTGAGGAACTGGGACAACATAAAAGTCTGCTCAACCCGGTCTGGTTTCTGGGCTCATTGGCCATTGGCGCTATCGCCGGAAAAATTGGGGATCGCTGGAGCCTGGGTTTTGTCGCCGAAACCGAACGCCAGGTTGTTAAACACCTCGACGAACACCTCGAACAATTACCGGCCCAGGATCAGCGCAGCCGCGCCATACTCGAACAGATGCGGGAAGATGAACTGCACCACGCAACAACGGCGCTGGAAGCCGGTGGAGCGGAACTACCAGAGCCTGTTAAGAAGCTCATGACATTAACATCAAAGGTCATGACCAAAACAGCCTACCGGCTGTAGACATCAATGGTAAATTAGACGCGGGTTATATTGCGACCGTAAAAGATTTCACTCATCTCGCGCTGCACCTGTTTGGTGATCGTCTTCTTTTCCTTGTCAGTCAGATTCACCTCACCGGTACCAAACAGATAGGTATCCAGATCAAACTCTTTCAGGATCATCTTGGTGTGAAAAACATTCTCCTGATACACATTAACATCAATCATCTCATAACGTTTATGACTGTCACGAGACAAAAAGTTCTGAATCGAATTGATCTTGTGATCGATAAAATGTTTCTTACCACGCACATCACGGGTAAAACCACGCACACGATAATCCAGGGTAACAATATCCGATTCAAAACTGTGAATCAGATAATTCAAGGCCTTCAATGGCGACACGCGGCCGCAGGTCGAAACATCAATATCCACACGAAAGGTACTAATACCATGATCCGGATGGCTTTCCGGATAGGTATGTACGGTCAGATGACTTTTATCGAGGTGGGCCACCACGCTGTCTGGCAACGGACCCGGAGCCTCGGTATTCGGTAACGCTATTTTTACCGGCTCCTCAGAGATCAGCATGGTCACGCTGGCGCCCTGAGGATCATAATCCTGATGGGCAATATTGAGGATATTGGCGCCAATAATCTCCGCCACGTCCGTCAGGATCTGTGTTAGCCGCTCGGCATTATATACCTCGTCAATATATTCGATATATTCATGTCGATGTTTCGGCGTTTCGGCATAACAAATGTCATAAATATTAAAACTGAGGGTTTTTGTCAGGTTGTTAAAACCATGCAATTTTAGTTTACGCGACTTGGGCATGAGTGACACTCCAACACATCTGGCAAGATTCAGTTGCCGGCAATCGGCGGATGATAGATCAATTGCACCGTATTACCATCCGGATCATGACAATAAAAACTGCGGGCACCGTCACGGTGGGTGCGCGGCGCGGCCATGATCTTCACACCATTGGCAACAAAAAATGCATGCCAGTCATCAACGCTATCGATGTCACGAATAATAAAGCCAATATGATCCAGGTGCTGATCACCGGACATCCGATAACCCTCAGGACTTCGATGCAGGGCCAGATTATCATTACCGGAGGTCAGATAAACATTATCAGGGTCCGGCCGCCATTCGACCGCCATGCCCAGCAAATCAACATAAAAACGCTCACAGTCTTCAAGCCGATCACAATACAGCGCGACATGACGCATACCGCCCGTACGTCCCGGCCGCTGTCCCTGTACAGCTACCTGATCAGCTGGCATCATATTCTATAATCTCGTAATCGTGTGTTATATCGGCCACCTGTCCCAGCATGATCGAGGCCGAACAGTATTTCTCGGCCGTCAACTCCACTGCCCGCTTGACGCTCGCATCACTGAGTCCTTTGCCACTGATCACAAAATGTATATGGATCGCTGTAAACACGGCTGGCACACTCTCGGCCCGTTCAGCACTCAGCTCAACCACACAGTCCTTAACAGCCTGGCGGGATTTTTTCAGGATGCTCACCACATCATAAGCGGTACAGCCACCCGTACCCAGCAACAACATCTCCATGGGGCGTATACCCAGATCGCGCCCACCCCCTTCGGGCGGCCCATCCATGACCACACTATGTCCGCTGCCTGACTCCCCGACGAACATCGCGTCCTGCACCCATTTAACCCGCGCCTTCATTAACCCAACCTCTTGCACGGGCTGCCTGATGGCAAACCCGGAATTTACGTAATAGAACTAAAAGCCTAATTACTGGTCTAAAATTGCCGATATCCTATCAGACATTGGCTTTTTACGTCATTGTTTATTATGCATTAACAGCACCAACGTCCACTGGACCTAATAATAAGGAAGCTCATGTCCGTCAAAAAAGTGCTACCACCGGCTATCGAGCGTTTTCTGGCCCACTGCCACAAACGTCGCTACCCGTCCAAAAGCGCCATTATCTATGCCGATGATGAACCCAACTCGTTGTATTACATCATCGAGGGTTCTGTCACGGTGCTGATGGAAGACGATGATGGTCATGAAATCGTACTGGCTTATCTGAATGCCGGTGATTTTTTTGGTGAAATGGGGCTCTTCAACGAACAAAGTACTCGCAGCGCCTGGATTCGCGCCCGTGGTGAATGTGAACTGGCCGAAATCGGCTATGAAAAATTTCGGGAAATCGCCAAGGATAACCCGGATATATTGTTTGCGCTGTCTTCACAAATGGCCGTACGCCTGCGGCGCACCAGTAATATGGTCGGCCGACTGGCCTTTATGGATGTTGCCGGCCGCGTGGCCCGCACCCTGCTGGACCTGACCAAGGAACCCGACGCCATGACCCACCCGGACGGCATGCAGATCCGTATCACCCGTCAGGAATTGGGCCGCATCGTTGGCTGTTCACGAGAGATGGTGGGCCGGGTATTAAAAAACCTCGAGACTCAAAATCTGATCACGGCCCGCGGCAAAACCATTGTGGTGCTTGGGGCGCGATAAAAAAGGACTGAGTGCTGGGTAGCCTGTAGAAGCGGCTCTACCGCGATGATCACCTATGAGATAGCTAACAACTAAGTAACGAGTTATGGGTTATAAGTGATGAACATCCATTGCTCATTACTCATTACCCATAACCGACCACCAGATATAACAAAAAAGGCCGCATAGCGGCCTTTTTTTCTACAAGATTGTGGCTTCGATTAGAAACTGAATCCCAGTTGCAAGGCACCACCAACCTCATCATTATTGCCGGCAACCGACAGATCCAGATGGATACCAAACGGTGACACGCCGATACCGGCCGATAGCGTATCGGCCTCATACGGCGTATCACTCATGTTGTGACGCATACCAAAACGCATCTGTGCGGTATCAAAAATATCAAACTCGATACCCAGCGCAGCATATTGTGTCTTGGTATCAAAACCGCCCGGGTCATTTTCGGTCACATCGACATCCAGCGCGATCGTGCTCCAACTAGTCTCATGCATCAGACCCACACGGGCCATGGGATCAATCGTGATGGTATTACCCAGAATGGTGGTATATTCCTGTGCCAGGGCATTCTTGACGGCCGCACCCACCTTCCAGCCATTGCCATAATCCACGGCAACACCGATATCGACATTAAAATTGGTATCGCTGACTTCGCCGATGTCCGTATCTATCGTTGCAGTATCTATTTCGCTACCGACAAACTTGAAGTCATTGGTTGTTACCTTGACATGTTTCGGCGTAATACCGATGGCAAGGCCATTGACGTTACTGGCAATGGCAATACCGGCCTCGGTGATCGTTGCAAAACGGACACTGACCGAGGAGGTCAATGTACCGGTCGGATCGGCCGGAATAGCCGGCAATGTAGTTACCACAGCGTCAATAGCAGCTATATCTGCCGCCGTCACATCGGCCACCGAACCACCCACAACCCAGGCATTCCCGTAGACCGAAAGACCAAAGGTTTCGCTCGGCACACCGACGACAAACGCGGCATTTCCCTCCAGCTGCACGGCCTTTTGCGACAGGCTCTGCAGATCGGCTGTCAACTGGGCCGCTGCACTAGTAACGGCTGCCAGGGTCGTCGGATTCTGTGAAAAAGTGTAGCCGGTGATCGCATCCGAAAAACCCTGCATCGAATTATTGGCCGCGAAGGCATCCACGGCATCCACAAAATTTTCGGGGTCCGCAGCCCGGGCACCGACCAGTAACTCAAAACTGAAATCATCATCCTGACTGGCAGCGGCCAGCAGGGCCGGGTTAAAAAAGACGGCGTTGGAACTGGTGCCTGATGCCACACCCGCCCCGCCCATGGCAAACGAGCGTGGATCAAAGGAGCTGAATGGCACCGCCAGCGCCTGCTGTGCCGTCAACAGCCCAGCCAGGCCGATAGATGCTGCAAATAGTTTGTTTCTCATGACAATCTCCCTTGATATATATCTAATGCCAGCTATGCCGGCTTATCCCTCTGTATCGACATGGGTAACAAGGTCTTTAACCGCACCCATGTTTTTCCGGGCGCTGGCGGATAACATCAGATTTACCCACCCCGCATTTATTGATGTATTACTGTGAATCAGTCGGCAAAAAACAAACGTCGCAGCTCTACGCCCGGGTCGGCTGCACGCATAAAGGCCTCGCCAACGAGGAAGCTGTGTACAGCGTGATCCCGCATCAGTTGCACATCGTCCGGCTGATGAATACCGCTCTCGGTAATCACAATACGATCAGCGGGAATATCATCCAGCAGTTCCAGCGTCACCTGCAGGCTGGTTGCAAAGCTGCGCAGATTGCGATTATTGATACCCAGCAGCGGCGTCGGCAATACCAGGGCACGCTGCAGCTCGGCACGGTCATGTACCTCGACCAGCACATCCATCGCCAGTGCCTGCGCCAGCCGGGTCAGTTCCTGCAGTCGATCATCATCAAGCGCCGCTACTATTAATAGAATACAGTCGGCGCCGATAGCCCGCGCCTCAACCACCTGATAGGGATCAATAATGAAGTCCTTGCGTAACACGGGCAACTGGCAGGCTGTACGCGCCTGTTGCAAGTAATCCTCGTGACCCTGAAAAAAATCCCGGTCGGTCAACACCGACAGACAGGTCGCCCCGCCTTGCTCATAACTAACGGCAATTTCAGCCGGCTCGAAGTGTTCCCGCAACAACCCCTTACTCGGCGAGGCCTTTTTTATCTCGGCGATAACGGCCAGCTGCTTATTTGCGACGCGCTGATCGATGGCCGCAGCAAAGCCGCGCGGTGCGGATGCGGCTCTGGCACGTCGCTCCAGCTCTGCCAGCGACACCTGAGCACTACGCTCAGCCACTTCTTCGGCCTTGCGCTGCAGGATTTTTTCGAGAATGTCGGGTTTGTTATTCATGGTTATTAGTGAGGGGTGAGGAGTGAGGAGTAAGCATACAAGCCAAAACTCCTCACCCCTCACTCCTCACCCCTGCCTCCTCGCCTAAATCAAAAACTCTGCGTCAGTTCTATCAACTGCGCCAGCTTGTCGGCAGCCGCACCACTGTTGATAACCTGCTGCGCCCTGCTAACACCCGCTTCCAGTGAATCGGCCAGATCCGCGGCATAAATAGCAGCACCGGCATTCAGTGCCACGATATCCTGCGCTGGCCCCGACTCACCCTGCAACACGGCATTCATCATGGCCAGACTTTGTTCAGCCGAATCCACGGCCAGCATGGACACATCACCCTGCGCCATACCAAACTGTTCCGGCGTCACACTATAACTCCGCAACTCACTGCCCTGCCATTCGGCTATCTGGCTGCTGCCGGCAATACTGATCTCATCCATGCCATCATCGGCATGAACCACCAGCACATGGGTACTGCCCAATTGCCCCAGCACCCGCGCCAATGGCTCAAGCCAGTCACTGCTGAAAACACCCATCACCTGATGCGGTGCCCCGGCCGGGTTCGTCAGCGGTCCAAGCAGGTTAAACAATGTCCGCACACCCATTTCGCGGCGCGGCCCAATAGCATGTTTCATCGCCCCGTGATGTTGTGGCGCAAACATAAAACCTACCCCGATCTGTTCAACACACTGGGCCACCTGCTGCGCCGAAATAGCCAGATTGACGCCAGCCGCCTCCAGCACATCGGCACTGCCTGATTTGCTGGAAATAGAGCGATTACCGTGCTTGGCCACCTTGCCGCCGGCGGCCGCCACAACAAAGGCCGCGGTTGTTGAGATATTAAAGGTATTAGCGCCATCACCACCGGTGCCACAGGTATCGACCAGATGCGGGCCAGTGACTGCAACCGGTGTCGCCAGTTCACGCATAACACTGGCGGCCGCAGCAATCTCGTCAACGGTTTCACCCTTCATGCGCAAGCCGACCAGAAAACCACCTATCTGTGCCGCTGTCGCCTCCCCCGTCATGATGCTGCGCATAACGGTCTGCATCTGTTCCGCTGTCAGATCCTGGCGTTCTGTGACCGCTCGAATGGCTGCCTGCATATCCATGGTGCGCTCCGTCTCAAGTCGTCAATGAAAGAAAGTTTTTCAGCAAATCATGGCCGTGTTCGGTCAGGATGGATTCCGGGTGAAACTGTACACCTTCAATCGTCAGCTCACGATGACGGATACCCATGATCTCTTCAACACTGCCATCGCTATTCTCGGTCCAGGCCGTCACTTCCAGGCAATCCGGCAGGCTGTCCTGCGCCAGCACCAGAGAGTGATAACGAGTCGCCTCAAACGGACTGGGTAAACCCTGGAACACACCCTTGTCTTTGTGATGCACCTTTGAAGTTTTGCCGTGCATGATGGCACCGGCATGAACAACACGGGCACCAAAGGCCTGGCCTATACTCTGATGCCCCAGACATACACCCAGGATCGGCAGCTTACCGGCAAAGTGACTGATCGCTGCCAGCGATACACCGGCCTTGTCCGGATTACAGGGCCCCGGTGAGATCACCAGTTGCTGCGGCGCCAGTTGTTCAATCGCGGCGATATCAATCTGGTCATTACGAAACACCACCACCTCAACACCCAGCTCTGCAAAATATTGCACCAGGTTATAGGTAAATGAATCGTAATTGTCGATCATCAACAACATAGTATATTCCTGAAAGCTCGGTCCCCGGACGTCATTTCTGCCCCCGCTGCCGTGCCTTATTCAACCCCTTATTTAAACCGAGCCCCACCATCTCGGCAGCCCGAAACATGGCCCGGCCCTTGTTCATGGTTTCATCCCATTCACTGGCCGGGATGGAATCGGCAACAATACCGGCGCCAACCTGGATATGCAGCTGACCATCCTTGATAACGGCCGTACGAATGGCTATCGCGGTATCCATATTGCCATTCCAGCCTATATAACCCACGGCCCCGGAATATACGCCGCGTTTAACGGGCTCCAGCTCATCGAGGATTTCCATGGCCCTGATCTTCGGCGCACCGCTGACGGTGCCGGCCGGAAAGGTGGCACGCAAGGCATCAACCGCACTCATACCCGCCTTCAGGCGACCGCGAACATTCGACACGATATGCATGACATGAGAATAACGTTCCACCACCATCTTCTCCGTCAGTTCAACACTGCCGGTTTCGGCAATACGGCCAACGTCATTACGCCCCAGATCAATCAGCATCAAATGTTCCGCCAGCTCTTTAGGGTCTGCCAGCAACTCCTGCTCCAGCGCCAGGTCTTCGGCCTCATCCCGACCGCGCGGCCGGGTACCGGCAATCGGGCGCACCGTAACCGCGCCAGCTTCAAGATGGGTCAAAATTTACGGCGAGGAACCAACAATCTGGAATTCTGCCAGATCAAGAAAATACATATAGGGTGACGGGTTCAGACTGCGTAATGCCCGATACAAATCCAGTGGTCGCGCCTGATAAGGGATACTCAAGCGCTGTGACAACACCGCCTGCATGATGTCACCATCAACGATGTAGTCCTTGATGCGCCCGACGGCAGCCTCGAATTCCTTGCGCCCAAAGGCGGAGACAAAGGAACCCTCATCAACCGCTGCCACCGCGGCATCAGCAACCGCAGCTTCCGTAGCGGGCAGCCCCTGATATAACTGTTGCTCCAGCTCATCAAGGCGTTGCCGGGCCCGGGACAGGCTGTCCTCTCCAGCAGGATCAACATGAATGATCATGTGTAGCTTGCCGGCCAGATTATCGAAGACCAGCACTTCATCAGAGACCATCAGCAATATATCCGGCGTTCCTAACTGATCCGGATTAGGACACGGCATCAAACACGGCTCAATGTAACGCACGGTATCATAGGAAAAATAACCCACCAGCCCGCCGCTGAAACGCGGCAGTCCCGGTATTTCGGGGGCCCGGCACTGTTGCTGATAATCACCAATCCAGGCCAGCGGGTCCTGACACTCCATGACCTGCTGCTGACCATCCTGCTCTAATGTAACCTGCTGGCCCAGTACCCGGATAATGGTATGGCTGGGTAAACCAATAATCGAATAACGCCCCCATTTTTCACCACCCTGAACCGATTCGAACAAATAGGAATAAGGGCCTCGGGCCAGCTTCAGGTAGGTACTCAGCGGTGTATCCAGGTCGGCAAATACCTCGCGCGTCACGGGTATCCGATTAAAGCCCTGCGCCGCCAGATCGGCAAATTGTTCTGCGCTGATTGTCATCGACTATCTATTTGATTCCAGATTCCGTAGCAACGACCCTGCTACAGCGGTGCACGCGCGCCTAAGTCCTAAGTCAGGATCTTAACATTATGCCGACCCGGCAAACAGGCCCGGCAATTCTGTCAGCGAATCCACTACCGCGTCCGGGTGGCTGTTGCGAATATCGTGACCATGGTTATAACCATAACTGACACAGGCCACCTGAAACCCGGCTGCCCGACCGGCATCAACATCATGCATCGAGTCTCCCACCATCAGGGAGTCTTCCGGTCTGATACCCAGCTGTTCAGCGGCATATAATAATGGCGCCGGATCGGGTTTCTTTTTGTCCAGTGTGTCACCACTCACAATAACCTCAAAATATGGGCTCATGCCGAGCTTATCCAGCAACGGCTCGGTGAATCGGGCCGCCTTATTTGTCACACAGCCCAGGCGGCAGCCGGCCTGTTTTAATAGATCCAGCCCTTCCATAACCCCTGCAAACGGCCGGCTTGCGACACAGACATTACGTTCATACAGATCCAGGAACAGGGCCAGCGCCCGCTCATATTCCTCGGCATCGGCTTCACCATCCACAGCGCCGACCAGCGCCCGTCGAACCAGCACCGGAACCCCGTTACCTATCCAGGCCCGAACCGCATCTTCACCACGCGTTTCACGCCCGAGCTGCGTCATCATCTGGTCGACACACAGGGCCAGGTCGGGGGCTGAATCAACCAGCGTTCCATCAAGATCAATCAGTGCCAGGCTGGGCTTGGTTAGAGATGTTTGCATCAATCGACTCTGCTACTTTTTGGCCAGGGCCAGTTCCGCACGCATCGCGTCTATGGTCGCCTTATAATCATCCGTATTAAAAATGGCCGAACCGGCAACAAAGGTATCAGCACCGGCCGCAGCGATTTCACGAATATTATCAACCTTGACCCCGCCGTCGATCTCCAGACGAATATCGAGACCACTGTCATCGATAATCTTACGGGCTTCACGCAATTTTCCCAGTGTTGCGGGGATAAAACTTTGGCCACCAAAACCGGGGTTCACAGACATCAGCAATACCATATCTACCTTATCAATGACGTATTTCAAAATATCCAGTGGTGTCGCTGGATTGAATACCAGACCTGATTTGCAGCCACCCTCCTGTATCATTTGCAGGGTACGATCCACATGCTCACTGGCCTCCGGGTGAAAAGTGATATATGAGGCCCCGGCCTTGATAAAATCGGGCACGATACGGTCTACGGGCTTGATCATCAGATGAACATCAATGTCAGCTGTAACACCATGTTTACGTAAGGCATCACAGACCAGCGGCCCGATCGTCAGGTTCGGCACATAGTGGTTATCCATAACATCAAAATGGACAATATCGGCACCAGCCGCAAGGACGTTGTCGACCTCTTCACCCAGGCGGGCGAAGTCTGCCGACAGGATTGATGGAGCAATGGCGAAATCTTTCATGACTGGCCTCTTTTAGTATATTCGATTGGCGGAATGCGAAAACGGTCAACTCTAACCGATTTGGTGGCATTTTACACTCATTTACGACTATAACATGCCCCAGACCTCAGCTGAATTCAGAACCACCGGGCTTATGCCGCTAATGTTAGCAAGATGAGACATTTTCTGACACAAGTACACCTCTGCCTGGTCGGTGGCATCTGCCTCTGTGCCAGTGCCGCCGGCCTTGCCAACACAGACACAGAAAAACGTCTTGCGGAAGCGGCAATTAGCAGCGCACCTGACAGCTCAGCACAATGGCTTGATGGCAGCAAGGGCAAGTTTCTGGCCCTGTTCGACAGGGAAATGACTGGCTCACCTCAAGGTGGCGCCATACTTTTACCACCACTTGGCGCTCATCCAAACTGGCCCGGCGTGGTCCGGCAACTACGCTCCACACTACCACGTTATGGCTGGTCGATACTGACGATACAGATGCCAACACTCGATACTAATCAGCTCATCAGTGACTATAAAGCGGCCCTACCGGATATATCACAGCGCATCAATGCCGCCATCGCCTTTTTACACAGCAAGGGCATTCGCAATATCGCCCTGATCGGCAAAGGACTGGGGGCAGCCGGTGCTGCGGCATTTCTGGCAAACAATCCTGATATCGGAGCCTACGCATTCATTGGTATCAGCATGAGCGGTTATCGTGATGCCGGAGACTGGCTCCATACAGCCAATTCGATACGCGAGCTCAGACTCCCGATTCTGGATATATATGGCAGCCATGATAACACCCATGTACTCAACAGCGTTGATGCCCGCGCTGATGCAGCACGCCTTGCGAGCCTGAATGAAGCCAGAAAATTCAAAACCGGGGCATATCAGGGAACAGCTATCGCAGAATCGGCTCAGACCCGGCGTACGGGCTACATCGCCTTCCGCCGCCTGAAGATTACCGGTGCCGATAATCGTTTCAGTGGCGCTGAAACACAATTGGTAAAAAGGATTATAGGCTGGCTCAAACAACATGCCAGCGGTCAGTCGATAAACAAACGCAACAGCTAGATCACAGCAGATGCCAAAACAAAAAAGAGGCCAGCGGCCTCTTTTTTGTTTTAGTTTAACAGCCGCTGCGCCGGAGCGATCAACTGGACTGTGTCTGTATCAGTCCATAACGCGTCAGTGACCACTTGACGGCCCACCATGAGACACCAATCACTGCAATAGTGACGACAATATCAAACATCGAGGTCATCGGCAGATGATAATACTCGCTATCGACTGAACCTGCGATCCAGGTGTATCTTTCCATCCATGTGCCGAGCACGATAAAACAGGCAACGATAGTAATAATTACCGGATTATGGCGATTAGGCGTGATCACAAAGGTGCAGAACGGGATAATGAACTTGAACACCAGGAACGTCCACCACATAACCCCGAAACCTTCGAGCATCATCGAATCATAACGTACCATTTCTTCAGGGAAACGCCCGTACCACATAATCAGATATTGCGTGAAATACAGATAGGTCCACAGAATCGTCATGGCCAGCATAAACTGGGCCATATAGTTAAAGATATATCCCTGAAACGGCTTGCTCAACACGCCGGCCTTGTTCAGGAAAAACAGGAACACGGTAAAGAAGGCCAGGAACATGTGGAAGTTACTCTGGAAAAAATAGGCCGCATAGCTGGCGCTATGCCAGCCCGGCGTCATTGTCATTTCGAAATCCCAGGCCACCATCGAACCATAGGAAAAATAGGCAAACGGTATCAACAGGGCGATATTGCGAAAACGACGCTGCGCCTTGTAGGAGCTATCGATGTCGCTTTGATGCTGATACTTGATAAACAGAAAACACAGGACCGATACGGCTATAAAACCACCAATTTCGCGAACCACGAGGAATGTGTAATCGTGCCAGCCGGACATATGATGCTCACCATCGTGTGCCGAGGCCAGCCACTGAAAGGTTGCTTCGCCATTGGCCAGCAGCACCAGCAGCAGCACACCCGCAATAGGAAACAAAACCGATAATGCACAGGCAAGGTTCCTTACCTGAAAACGCCATTGACCATTACACAGGTGTAATACTGACGCGAAGGTCACTCCACCCAGTGCAAGATACAGGGTAAACAGGAAATTTGTTGTCAGGACTGACCAACTACCGAAATTCTCTTCCATCTGCCTCTTAGCCTCTTGTAATTTTCTGCCGTCAGCAACCTGACCGGGTTACATACCTGCTACAGTTGATTTCATACTGTCATTAACCAGACCATTACGGACATAGTTAACAACATGCCAGCGTTCTTCTACTGACAAATCATTGGATCCACGTTTGCCTGTAGGTACTCCATAAGCAGGCATGACATAACTGCCGAAGGTGATAGT
>Ga0316190_10001462_pt1 | contig 17057 bp, 15 predicted proteins | sample Eddworburrow2_MG_FD_204929 | JGI IMG/M metagenome (GOLD analysis project Ga0316190, IMG submission 204929) | Coastal sediment microbial communities from Maine, United States - Eddy worm burrow 2 | ecosystem: Environmental > Aquatic > Marine > Coastal > Sediment | place: USA: Maine | collected... | reverse complement strand
CGGCCCACGCCACGCATTGAACTCGGTTTGGCTCTGCGTGGACTAGCGACAGCGGCGATTGATGTATCGGATGGTCTGTTGGCAGACCTCGGTCATATCCTCAAGGCCAGCGCTGTGGGTGCGACTATCAATATTGAAAAGTTGCCGGTGGCCGCTGAACTGCGCACTCTGTCTGAACAATGGTGGCCGTTGCCGCTGACGGCAGGGGATGATTATGAACTCTGTTTTACTCTGCCGGTGGAAAGCCAGGTTGAGTTTGAGCGGGCTATACAGAGTCTCGAATGTCCGTGTCATTGCATTGGCCGGATTGAGGCCGAGCAAGGTTTGAAACTGTTGCTGAATGGCGGCAAAATCGACACTGAGAATTTGAAAGGGTATCTGCATTTTGACTAAACGAATTCCAGGCCTGAATCTGGCTAATCCGATACACCTGTTGGCCTTTGGTTTTGGCTCCGGTGTTGGTCCCAAGGCACCCGGTACTTGGGGGACATTGGCCGCAGTGCCTATTTTTCTGTTGTTGCAGGACTTGCCTTTGCTTGCCTATTTGGGGGTAACTTTGGTTGTGACTCTGGTGGGGGTGTGGCTTTGTGATGTCACTGCCAAAGATCTGGGCGTGCACGATCACCCCGGTATTGTTTGGGATGAGATTGCCGGTTACCTGATTACCATGATCGCCGCGCCGAGTGGCTGGCTCTGGTGGCTGATTGGTTTTGTGCTGTTCAGGTTGTTCGACATTTTCAAACCCTGGCCAATTCACGTCATTGATAAAGGTGTCGATGGCGGTCTGGGAATCATGCTTGATGATGTCCTGGCGGGTTTGATGGCGCTGGCATGTCTGCAGCTGCTGGCCTATTTTATTCTCTAGTTTTTATCTGCCGACCAGTCGCAGTGCAATAACCACTGACGCAGTTCCTCTGCCGGACTGGGTTTGTTGATGTGGTAACCCTGAGCCAGGTCACAGCCCATTTCCCTGAGCAGACTCAGCACTGCTTCGCTATCCACCCCCTCGGCGATTACCTGATGGCCCATGTTGTGCGCCAGATCGATAGTGGAGCGGACAATGACCTTGTCGGCATCCTGCTCCAGCATGGCGTGGACAAAAGACTTGTCGATTTTGATCTCGTGAATCGGTAGCTGCTTTAGATAGGCCAGCGAAGAGTAACCGGTGCCAAAGTCATCAATGGAAAGTTTGACCCCCATTGCGTCTAGTTGAGACAGGGTTTTGTTGGCTTGTGTAGGGTCATACATCAAGGCCCGCTCGGTGATTTCTAACTGCAAATGTTCTGGTTTTATTTGCCACTGGTCGAGCAGTTTGGCGATGTGGTCACATAAATCTGAATCATGCAGACTGCGGCCGGACAGATTGATTGACATCTGTAGTGTTAGCCCGGTGCTGTTCCAAAGGTGAAGTTGATGCAACGATTCCTCTAATACAAAAGCCGTCAGTTCACGGATATGGCCACTGTGTTCGGCCAGGGGGATGAACTCGTCTGGCAGGATCAGACCTTTTTCCGGGTGCTGCCAGCGCACCAGGGCTTCGACGCCTACCACCCTGTTTAGGCGCAGGTCGATGTTGGGTTGATAATGGACCACGAGTTGTTTCTGCTGCAGCCCACGGCGCAGTTCGCCAGCCATTGAAAGTCGTTTGATGCTGTGCTCATCCAGCTCAGGTTTGTAGAAGGCAATATCTGTATTTGAGCGTTTGGCGACATACATAGCGACGTCTGCCTGGCGCATCAAGGTGCTTGGTTTATCGCTGTCGCCAGGGCAGATGGCAACACCGATGCTGATGCCGATATGAATATTCTGATCTTCAAAAATGAAAGGTGCAGCAATGGCGGCAACAATCTTGTTGGCGGTGAGAATGATCTGATCCTGGTCGGTAACATTGGGCAGCAAGATGGCAAACTCATCACCGCCGAGGCGGGCGACTGTATCTGAGTCACGTAATACACTGCGTAGCCGTACTGCAACCTGTTGTAGTAATAGATCACCATAATGGTGGCCAAGGGTGTCATTGACCTCCTTGAAACGGTCAAGGTCGCTGAGCAGTAGTGCCGCTGAGTGTTCATCGCGCTTTGCTGTGCGGATTGCCTGTGTCATTCGATCCTGCAACAGCACCCGGTTGGGCAGGGAGGTGAGGGAGTCATGCAGGGCCAGATGTTTGAGTTCCTTGTTGGCGCCCGCCAATTCCTGGGTGCGCTTGATGACGCGACCTTCCAGGTCTGTCTGTAGCGATCTTATCTTTGCTTCGGCCTGCTTGCGTTCAGTGATGTCGCGGCAAATGACAATGTAAATGCAGCCATCTAACTGACAGACTTGATTGACCGATGCCTCTAAATGAAAGCTGTCGCCATGTTTGCGTCGGCCTTGAGTTTCGTAAGACCCGATTTGATCAACACTGTTAGCCATCTCCGTGTTGTTTATAAAGACGGAGAAATCCTGACTGAACAATAGTTGAATATCCTGACCGACGACTTCGCTGGCGGTGTAACCGAAGATGCGCTCGGCAGCGAGATTGAACGAGATGATTTTGCCGTTGCTGTCGATAGTGATCAGGCCTTCGATAACATTGGCCATGATGGTGCTGAGACGAGCCTCGCGAGTGGCCAGGGCTTCGCGTTGATCCACCAGTTCACCACGCATTAATTCAAGATTATTGCTGAGTTGTTTGATCTCATGGATGTTGCTGTTGAATTCCAGGTGACGGGCATGATTACCTGAGGCGATCTTGCGCGCCGCATTGCCAAGCTGGACTAACGGTCGGGTCAATTGCGGACCAATGATGGTGGCGATAATGACGGCTAACAGGATGTAGCCGGCGGTGATGATTAGACCATACTGCCGGGTACTGGCAATCAGGTCGGATGTGGCGGTTTCATCATAACCAAGCTGGAGGATGTAATCGGCTTCGCTAATCAGCAGCGGCACGGCGATGTGATAAACATTATCATCGCGGTCGCCAAATTCGGCATCCGCCTCGACGCGGGTAATGGAGCCATCCTGAATATTGAGATGGATAAGGCTGAGGTTGCCGTTCAGGATGCTATCAATGTCTGAGGGCGGATATTGAAAGTGTTCCAGAGTGCCGGCCAGTTGGCTGGCATTGGCCAGGCTGGTGTTGATGAACTGGTTCTTGAGGTGCTGTTCCAGTGAGGGTAGCAGCAGGATAAAAACTATTGAGGCCAAAAGGCCGTGGATGAGTAGTTCACCCAGCACCATTCGGCTTGTAAATCTGTTGAATAGACCGCCCATGTATTGCCCTTGTCCGAATGCCTCGCTTGATTTTCAGAGAGGATCGGAGTTTTCTTGTGGATAATTTTTTAGTTCGATAACTCTACCGAGCTGGTGCTATATCCACAAGAGACCTTGGTCACAAATAAGCCCAAGTTTTCACCACTCTTCTACTACGACACCCCAATGGCACGCACTGAACCGCGTTCACTCGGTCGAACCGCTCGACACAGGTTGCAAACACGGCGCATTACGCAGCCCTGGTGCGCCTCGCTACGAATGCTGGTGAGAAACGTGGGCTAGGCGTTGCCGTCGCGTTTGTCCTGTTTGATCAGAGCATAGGCTGAGTGGTTGTGAATCGACTCAAAGTTTTCTGATTCAACGGTATAGGCAACAATGCGTTCATCGGCATTCAGGCTGGCAGCCACGTCACGGACCATGTCTTCGACAAACTTGGGGTTTTCGTAGGCGCGTTCGGTAACGAATTTTTCATCCGGGCGTTTTAATAGGCCAAACAATTCGCATGAGGCCTGGGCTTCGACCAGGTCGATAATGTCTTCGATCCAGACAAAGTCACAGGTGTGCACCGAGACGGTGACGTGTGAACGCTGGTTGTGGGCGCCGTATGCCGAAATCTTTTTTGAGCAGGGGCAGAGACTGGTGACAGGCACCACTACCTTGATATCAACACTTGGTTTGCCATTCTTGATCTCGCCCAATAGTGTTACTTCATAATCCATCAGACTCTTGACGCCGGAGACTGGCGCTGGTTTTTCGACAAAATAGGGGAAGGACATCTCAATGTGACCGGCCTCGGCGTCGAGACGGGCTATCGTCTCTTCGAGCATGCGTTCAAATGATTCCACCGATAGCTCGCGTTCGTAGTTGTTGAGGATCTCAACAAAACGCGACATGTGCGTGCCTTTGAAATTGTGCGGCAGGTTTACATACATGTTGAAGTTGGCGATGGTGTGTTGCTCGCCCTGACTGCGGTCTTTTACGCGCACCGGGTGGCGGATGTCCTTGATGCCGACCTTGTTGATCGGGATGCGACGGGTATCTTCGCTATTCTGTACATCTGCAATGTTAGCCGTGGCCATGTGTCTTATCCTAGAAGCGGTAGTTGAATGGGGTGGAGAGTGCGTTTTTCGCGGTGCAGGGCAAGGCGTAACGAGGCGGAATGGTTGTTCCATTCTAACGAGTTATAACGCAGCCATGTGGCGCGAAAAATGTGCGCTCCGCCACATAGCGGTGTTACCAAAAGGGTGGTCCAAAATTTTATGAGCGAGCCGAATAAAATCATTTCTCTTAAATTTCCAATGAAGCGGTCAACTACCGTTTCTAGGATCACTCCTCGGTGTAACGGACACAGGCCCGCTCGGTTTCCCAAATGGTGATGGCGCTGACCTTAACGTGCTCGCCATTCAGTTTGCCGGCCAGTTCGTTGTAGATGTAGGCAGCAATGTTCTCTGCGGTTGGGTTGATCTCGTCAAAGGGGCTGAGTTCATTCAGATAGGTATGATCCAGCCGGTCGCAAATCCCATTGGTGGTTTTGCGGATCTGTTTGAAATCCATGCCAATGCCGACCTCGTTCAGGGCTGTGGCGGTGACCTCGGCTTCAACCTTCCAGTTGTGGCCATGCAATTTTGAACAATCGCCGGGGTAGTCGCGCAGCGTGTGTGCGGCGGCGAAATCAGTCAGGATTTTTAGGGTGTAGCGTGCGGACATAATGATTCTTACTTGCTGTAAAACTAAAAGGAATTTACTTTGGCGACCGATTGGGGGCTGGCATTGCCTTCCAGGTAGCGATTAACGCGGTCTATTATACCCTGAATGCTTAATCCTGACTCATTTAGTAGGTCTTGCCGGTCGCCGTGTTCGATGAAGTAGTCTGGCAGCCCCATCTGGATCAGGCGGTATGGTTGATCTTGCTGATTCAGCAGTTGGGCCACCAGGCTGCCTGCGCCACCGATGATGGCGTTTTCTTCGATGGTCAGCAGCAGTTCGTGCTCGGCCGCCAGCTTCAGAATAAGGGCCTGGTCCAGTGGTTTGACAAAACGCATGTTGACCACGGTGGCGTCTAGTTGTTGACCCGCCGCCTCAGCCACGCTGACCATGCTGCCGAAGGCCAGCAGCGCAATCCGCTTACCCTGGCGACGGACTTCGGCCCGACCTAGTGGCAGAGCGGTCATCTCTTTCTCAACTGTTACGCCGGTGCCGGTGCCGCGTGGATAACGCACCGCCGCCGGGCCATCGAGACAGTAACCGGTGTAGAGCATCTGCCGGCATTCGTTCTCATCAGCCGGGGCCATGATGGTCATGTTGGGGATGCAGTTCATAAAACTCAGATCAAAGCTGCCGGCGTGGGTCGGGCCGTCGGGTCCCACCAGGCCGGCGCGGTCGATGGCAAACAGCACCGGCAGGTTTTGCAGCGCCACATCGTGGATCAGTTGATCATAGGCGCGCTGCAGAAAGGTGGAATAGATCGCCACTACTGGTTTCATGCCTTCGCAGGCCAGTCCGGCCGCCAGGGTTACGGCATGCTGTTCAGCAATGCCGACATCAATATACCGTTGTGGAAACTGTTGTGAGAATTCCACCATGCCCGAGCCTTCACGCATCGCCGGGGTAATGCCCACCAGGCGTTCGCTTTGGCCTGCCATGTCGCAGAGCCAGTCACCAAACACCTGGGTGTAGGTGACGGCGGAGCCTCTGGCCAGCAGTTCGCCATTGTCCGGGTCAAACTTGCCAACGCCGTGATAGGCGCAGGGGTTTTCCTCAGCCGGGCTAAAGCCTTTGCCCTTTTTGGTGACCACATGGAGAAACTGTGGTCCCTCGATCTGACGCATGTTGCGCAGGGTGCTGATCAGGGTTGGCAGGTCGTGGCCATCAATGGGGCCGATGTAGTTAAAACCCAACTCTTCGAACAGGGTGCCGGGCACAATCATGCCCTTCATGTGTTCTTCGGCACGTTTGGCCAGCTCCCAGACGCTGGGCATCTTGCCCAACACCTTTTTACTGGTGTCGCGCATGGAGGAGTAGAGCTTGCCTGACAGGATTCGAGCCAGATAATTGGACATGCCACCGACATTGGGTGAGATCGACATCTCGTTGTCGTTGAGGATGACCAGCAGATTGGCATCAACATCGCCGGCGTGATTGAGGGCCTCGAAGGCCATGCCGGCAGTCATGGCGCCATCGCCGATGATGGCAACGGCCTTACGGTCTATGCCTTGTTCCTGTGCAGCCAGCGCCATGCCCAGGGCGGCACTGATCGAGGTGCTGGAATGACCAACACCAAAGGTATCGTATGGGCTTTCTTCGCGTTTCGGGAAACCGGCCAGACCGTCTTTCTGGCGTATGCTGGCCAGTTGTTCACGCCGTCCAGTCAGAATCTTGTGTGGGTAACTCTGATGGCCCACATCCCAAACCAGCCGGTCTTCCGGTGTATTGAAGACGTAGTGCAGGGCGATGGTCAGTTCCACCGTGCCCAGTCCGGCCGACAAGTGACCGCCGGTGTTGCTGACGGACTGGATTAGAAATTGACGTAATTGGGCCGCCAGCGTTGGCAGCTCGTCCTGCGAAAGTAGGCGCAGATCGTCTGGGTTAGTGATGCTCTCCAGCAAGTCTTGGGTTTGGGTGGTCATTCTCTAATATATACTGCGCGCGGAAAAACCGTGAATTATGAGGCCCGAAGCCTTTTTAAGCAAGGTAGAAGGCAGGGGCTTGATTGATTTCATGGTTCGTCATTCCGGCGTATGCCGGAATCCATGTTTGTAATTAAGTGCGCTATAGATTTCGGCATACGCCGGAGCGACGACTCAATTTTTGGCGATCCCTAAATTAATTTTGCCGTGAAATGATGTATTCCGCCATCCAGCGTAGTGGATCGGCCTTGGCGTCAAAACAATCCAGGCTGGCCAGGGCCTCCTGGTATAGCTCCTGAGCACGTTGTTTGGCGCCATCCAGTCCCAGCAGGGCCGGGTAGGTGGGTTTGTCTCGGGCGATGTCGGCGCCCTGGGTCTTGCCCAGTGTTGCAGTGTCGCCTTCAATATCGAGGATGTCGTCCTGGATCTGGAAGGCCAGACCGATGCATTTGGCGTAGTGGTTGAGCTGTTTCAGCTGTATTTCGCTAACATCTTCACCGCTGAGCGCGCCAAGCATGACACTGGCGCGGATCAGGGCGCCGGTTTTGTGGATGTGCATGTTTTCCAGCTCTGGCAGATCGAGGCTTTTGCCGACCGAATTCAGATCAATGGCCTGGCCGCCACACATGCCGCGTGAGCCTGAGGCTATGGCCAGATGGTCGATCATCTGCAGGCGACGTTCGGCACTTACCTGGATGTTTTTGTCATGGCTTAGCACATGAAATGCCAGCGATTGAATCGCATCGCCGGCGAGAATGGCGGTGGCCTCGTCGAAGGCCTTGTGACAGGTGGGCTTGCCGCGGCGCAGGTCGTCATCGTCCATGGCTGGCAGGTCATCATGAATTAGGGAATAGACATGAATCAGCTCTACCGCAGCAGCAGGGCCATCCAGTTGTTCTAATTCAACCCCCAGGGCCTGGCCGGCGCTGTAGACCAGAAAGGGCCGAACCCGTTTGCCGCCGTCCAGGCTCGAATGGCGCATCGCCTGGTGCAGGGTGGCTGGGGCGATGTTTGGTTTGGGTAGCCAGTGATCCAGCGTGGTTTCGGTGCGGACCTGGTGGGCGGCCAGCAGTTGTTTCAGTGCCTTATTCATGACTTTCAAAGGCCTCCGCTTCAGCGCTCTTTTCGAGCAGGATCTGAACCTTTTGCTCGGCCTCTTTGAGTGAGGTCTGGCAGCTGCGGGTCAGGGTGACACCGCGCTCGAACAGTTTGAGTGACTCTTCCAGGCTGATGTCGCCCTGCTCAAGGCTTTCCACCAGGGTTTCGAGTTCGACCAGGGCTGTTTCAAAGTCAGGCTGTTTTTTACTGGTTTTTCTAGGCATTTTATAACAATCAGTTGTAGGGTGCGCCGTGCGCACCGACATTGCCATGGTACGCACGGCGCACCCTACATTCGGCGACATCATGGTTTGCTCATGATGCGTTTCCAAGGCTCACATGATACAGTCTCTGCGCATTGAATTAACAGGATATTAAAGATTTTAGTATGAGCAGTTACGACGCTTCCTCCATTGAAGTTCTGAGCGGTCTTGAGCCGGTGCGCAAGCGCCCAGGCATGTATACCGACACCACTCGCCCTAATCATTTGGCCCAGGAGGTCATAGATAATAGCGTCGACGAGGCCATGGCCGGGCACGCAAAAAAGGTCGAGATCACTCTCTATAAAGACGGTTCGCTGGAGGTGCAGGATGATGGTCGCGGCATGCCGGTGGATATTCACCCGGAAGAGGGTGTGCCCGGGGTCGAGGTCATCCTCACCAAGCTGCATTCTGGCGGCAAGTTTTCCAACAGCAATTACCAGTTCTCCGGCGGTCTGCACGGGGTGGGTGTGTCGGTGGTTAACGCTCTGTCAAATCGTCTTGATGTCTGGGTCAGACGCAATGGTCAGGAATACAATATCGCCTTTGCTGACGGCAACAAGATCTCTGACCTGGCGGTGGTGGGCAAGGTCGGTAAACAGAATACCGGCACCCGGGTACGTTTCTGGCCTGATCCGTCGTTTTTTGATTCCCCCAGAATTTCCGTTAGCAAACTCAAACATGTATTACGTGCCAAGGCGGTACTCTGCCCGGGTCTGCACGTCACTTTCCATGATGAAAAGACTGATGAGCATGAAGAGTGGTATTACGAAGATGGCCTGAGTGATTATCTTGGTGGCGCCCTGCAGGGTTTTACCCTGTTGCCGGAAGAGCTATTCGTCGGTGGGACCGCCTCAACGCACGAAGCGGCTGACTGGGCCGTAGCCTGGTTGCCGGAAGGTGGCGAGCTGATTACCGAGAGCTACGTCAACCTGATCCCTACCGCCCAGGGCGGCACCCATGTCAACGGCCTGCGTACCGGCCTGACTGATGCCATTCGTGAGTTTTGTGAATTCCGCAACCTGCTGCCGCGTGGCGTCAAGCTGTCGCCGGACGATGTCTGGGACAAGTGCGCCTATGTGTTGTCGGTGAAGCTGGAAGATCCGCAGTTTAGTGGCCAGACCAAGGAACGTCTTTCGTCACGTGAGTGTGCGCCATTTATCTCGGGTGTGATCAAGGATGCCTTTAGTCTGTGGTTGAATCAGCATACTGAGGCCGGTGAGCTTATCGCCATGCTGGCCATCAACAATGCCCAATCGCGCATGCGTGCCGGTAAAAAGGTGGTACGTAAAAAGGTTACTTCAGGTCCCGCCCTGCCGGGCAAACTGGCTGATTGCAGTTCGCAGGATATTGCTCGTTCTGAGCTGTTTCTGGTAGAAGGTGACTCGGCTGGTGGCTCGGCCAAGCAGGCCCGTGATCGTGTCTATCAGGCCATCATGCCGTTGCGCGGCAAGATATTGAATACCTGGGAAGTGGCGTCGCTCGAGGTGCTGGCTTCACAAGAAGTGCATGACATCTCGGTGGCCATCGGCGTTGAACCCGGTTCGGATGAGTTAAAGGGGCTGCGCTATGGCAAGATCTGCATTCTTGCTGATGCCGACTCCGATGGTGCCCATATTGCCACGCTGCTGTGTGCCTTGTTTCTACGTCACTTCCGCCCGTTGGTGGATGCGGGTCACGTCTATGTCGCCATGCCGCCGCTGTTTCGCATCGATGTTGGTAAACAGGTCTTTTATGCCCTGGATGAAGATGAAAGACAGGGGGTGCTTGATCGTATTGCCGCTGACAAATTGAAAGGCAAGGTCTCTATTCAGCGCTTTAAAGGTTTGGGTGAGATGAATCCGTTGCAACTGCGTGAAACGACGATTGATCCCGATACCCGTCGCCTGGTGCAGCTGACCCTTGACAGTGGTGACGACACCGATCAGATGATGGATATGCTGTTGGCCAAGAAGCGTGCCGCTGATCGGCGTGCCTGGTTGGAAAGCAAGGGTGATCTGGCCGAGGTTTAGTTTTTAACAATTATTAACAATTTAAATTTAATTTTTTCTTTAGGGCGCCTTTTAGGCGCCCTTTTTTTTATCTTTCAGTTGGTTACATTTTTTTGTTGAAACAATATTTGTGCGCATAGATTGTACCCACGACAAAAATTTATCTAAGTCTATTAAATTGCAAAGTTTTTTTTAAAAGCGAATTTAAAGGTTTGAGTTGTATCGACGATAGATAAGCTACGGGAGAAGGCGGAGAGCTAATAATTGCGACTTGTTTTTCTAGGGGGCCACCATCGAATGCTATATGGATATTAAGGTGTAGATGATGATCAATCAGTTTGAGCGCCTGTTAGGACGATTTAAGTGGCGTACCAAAATATTAGCATTAACCGGGATTCTTGTGCTCGGCACGATTGCTGTCGGTGCGCTCGGTGCCTACTCAATTGTCAAACTTACTAAAGAGGTCAATCAGACCAATGCCGAAGCCATGTCGCGTATGCGTACGGTGGAGCAGGCTCAATTTGCATTGCTGGAAACGGGTGTGGCCCAGGCCGAGGTAATTGCCCACGTAGATAAAAAAGAGATTCGTATGGCTGCCATTGCGGCGATCAAGGCAGCCTCTGACCTTGAAGAAAAGATCACCAGGTTGCTTGATGTTATGCCTGGCAACCCTAATGTTATTGAGTTGCAGGGCTTGATTGCAGATATTAATCCCAAGCGCATGGAAGTTATCAAACTGGCAAAAAAGGATAGAGATCTGGAGGCAATCAGGGCTCTGGATGTGATGCGACCATTGTTTGATCGCATTGATGAATTATCTAAAGCAATTACCGCTGAGCAACAAGCCTCTATGGATCAGCAGCTAATAGATATTGAAGAGGCCGGTAGACAAACAATTTATGTACTAATGATTTTTGTCGGCGTAGGTGCATTTGTCAGTGTGCTTCTCAGTCTGTTACTGGCCCGTTTTGCGGTTAAACCTATGTTTGCGCTTGAGCGGGCGATGGATGCACTGTCTAACGGTGATCTCCGCGTTAAGCTTGAAAATGCAGGCAAGGATGAAGTGGGCAGCATTATCAAGGCCATGAACAGAACGGTCAGTGACCTGCATGGCATCATCACCAAGGTTTATGGTGGCACTGCAACATTAAGCACAGAAGCTGAAAATGTGGCGCAAGCCGCTGATGGTATTCATAACGTTTCTTCCCGGTTGCATGACAGTGTGACAGGCATTAAGTCTGATGCAGAGGTGGTTATGTCGACCACCGCTGGCGCGGTAGAAGAGCTGGAGCGGGCTGCGGTTAAGGCGCAGGAGAGTGCTGATACCTCGGAGCGCATGGCTGACAAGATCAATGAAACAACAGCCAGCTTTGAGCGCTTTCAGGAACATATGGAACGCACCGCCCAGGTCACTCGCGACCTGTCAAAGACAGCGGAAACGATTACAGCAATTACTCAAACCATTCGTGATATTTCATCTCAGACCAATCTGCTGGCATTGAATGCGGCCATTGAGGCTGCTCGCGCCGGTGAGCAGGGGCGTGGTTTTGCGGTGGTGGCTGATGAGGTGCGTCAACTGGCATCGCGGACTGGTGAGGCAACTTCAGAAATATCGGGGCTGGTTGAAACTATTTCATCAAGTGTTAGTAATGCCGTGAGTATGTTGGAAAGTTCAGTGTCTGAGTCGCGTGCAAATATCGAACGCCTGACTGCGGTTTCAGATGAGACCTCCTTAAGTCGCGACCAGGCGGTACAGCTGCGCGAAGCCATGCACGAAGTGATGCATATGATCGGCGAGCAGGAGCGCGCGGTCGGTGGGATTAATGAAGCAGTAAATTCGCTGGTTGATTTGAGTAGCGAAACAAATAACCAGACTGAGATGCTGCATGGCCTGTCAGGATCTTTGAATGAAGCGGCTGGAGATCTTGGCCAGCTGGTCGAAAAATTTAAATTGTAATTTGGGTTCGTAGGGTTCGGGGTCTTATTTTTAATTTGATACTGAGTTATTTCTTGTGAGGAGAAAAAAATGAAACAAAATACCTTTCGTCGGAACGGTCTGACAAAGATGATTGCAGCTGCGTTGATGGGTGTGACTGTTGTCTTGGGAGCTACTGCAGCGTCTGCTGCCAATGCACCAAGTGCCGAGGATGTTAAAAAGTTTCTGCGCCCTATGGAAGTGCCGCAGGGTAAAAAAAATCTTAGTACGCCTGAACGTGTTGAGCTTGGCAAGTTTCTGTTTTTTGATCCTCGTCTGTCTGGTTCGAACTTTATCAGTTGCGCCACCTGTCATAACCCAGCCCTGGGTTGGTCAGATGCCCAACCTACAGCGATTGGACATGGCATGGGTACGCTGGAACGTTCAACACCAACTATTTTGAATACTGCCTATCAACGTTTTCAATTTTGGGATGGTCGTATGCGTACTCTGGAAAAACAGGCACTGGGGCCAATCGAAGCGGGTGGTGAAATGTCACAACCACTGGAAGAATTAATTCCTGAGCTGAAGGCGATCCCTGGTTATGTAGAGATGTTTGAAGCCGCCTATCCTGGTGAAGGTATTGCAAAATCAACTATTGGTAAGGCAATTGCAGTCTTTGAACGCACCGTGGTTTCAACTGATTCGGATTTTGATCGCTGGTTAAAGGGTGTCGATGGCGCCATGAGTAAAGAGGCGCTGAAAGGTTTTGAAATATTTAAGGGCAAGGCCAACTGTACTGCCTGTCATGATGGCTTTAACTTTAGCGATAACGGCTTCCACAATATTGGTCTGAAAGACATGGAAGATCCAGGGCGTTATGCCATCAAACCAATCAATGTGCTGAAAGGTGCATTCAAGACCCCAACACTGCGTGATGTAGCACTAACAGCGCCATACATGCATAACGGTGCCTATAACAGCCTTGAAGAGGTTGTGGATCACTATAATGCAGGTGGCTTCAAAAATGCCGGTACGCTGAGTCCAAACATGAAGAAGCTAAATCTTTCCAAGAAAGAGAAAAAGGCTGTGGTTGCTTTCTTGAAGTCGCTAACGGGTGACCCAATGGAAGTTACTATTCCAGTGCTGCCAGTTAAATAAGACAGGTTGATAAGGATATAAAGGAGAATAATATGTTGAGCAAGAAATCTGTTGCGGTGGCTCTGGTTGCCCTATTTGCTTCTGCTGCCGCCAGTGCCGCAGAGCATACCATTATGCAAAACAACAAGAGCTTTAAGGTAAATGGTAACCAGGTTGAGGAGTACACCATTAAAGCGGGTGATACGATCAACTTTAAAAACGAAGACCCGTTTTTTCATAACATCTTTTCGTTATCTGACCTGAAGACCTTTGACCTGGGTTCATATCCAGCCGGTGAATCAAAGGCGGTTGTCTTTGATACCCCTGGTGAGGCTGAGATTGAGTGTGCTATCCATCCTGAAATGTACTTAGAACTAACGGTGGAGTGATGAAGTCATTAGGCTTATTGGCAAGCGTATTGGCGCTGGTCTTTTCGACCAGTGCCATCAATCTCACGCATGCAGGGGATACGGATTCGCGCAAAGATATAAAGGCGGTGAAGTCTGATCCTTTAATCAGGGGGGCGATTGTTTACAAAAGTTATTGTTCTTTGTGTCATGGCCAGAGAGGTGATGGTAAGGCACGGGCAACCAAGTTGTATGGGCAAGGAAATCTGGTCATCACCATGGGAAATAATACCCCTGAGTATTACGACAAGATTGTGCGTCATGGCGGCAGCGCTGTTGGTCGGTCACGATATATGCCCGCATGGGAAGAAGAACTCAGTGATGAACAAATGTCTGATGTCATAGAGTATCTGCATGTGATTGAAAATCCTGAGGCGCGTGGCAAGGCCGTGTTTATGACTAACTGCATTCTTTGCCATGGCGTAAAAGCCAATGGTAAGGGCAGGGCCTCGGTGATGTATGACCCACCACCGGCTGACCTTACCCGCAGTGATAAAAATGATGTCTACAAAAAGATGATTATCACCCAGGGTGGTGCCGCCATGGGCCGTTCAGGCGTGATGCCTGTTTGGGGCTTGCAGCTGAAGGAAGAGGAGATCGATGATGTTATCGCTTACCTTCGTACCATTCTTGTTGTGCCGGCGCCAGAGTGATGGTCTTCGTCAGATTTTTAAAGGATTGTTTTATGTTTAAGGCGAAAAGGAGTGTAATGAATTCAGCGATTCTTTCCGCTGTGCTGTTGGCTGTGTTGTCTATGGCTGCTCCAGTTGGGCAAAGTTTTGCGGCTACAGAAGAAGAGCTGGCGCAGGCCAAGAAAGAGATGCGCGAATCACGCAAGCAAATCCGCTCGGTTATGAAACATGCCCGAGGCAAGTTAAAACAGGCCGTGCGAGGTGGTCTGGTATATAAGACCTATTGTGTTTTATGCCATGGTGAAAAGGCCGATGGTGATGCCATTACCAAGCTCGGTGAAGGCCTGTCTTTGAAAATCAACAAGCAGACACCTGAGTTTTTCAAAAAAATTGTTATGGAGGGTGGTCCTGCTGTGCATCGTTCCAAGTTTATGCCGGCCTGGAAGGATGAACTTTCAGACGAGCAAGGCGAAGACCTGGTGATGTATCTCTCTATGGTGACTGATCCGCAAAGTCGTGGTGAGGTGGTGTTCAAAACCAACTGTATTCTCTGCCACGGTGTCAATGGCGATGGCATGGGCCGAGCCTCGGTGTTATTTGATCCGCCGCCAGCTGACCTGACCCGTAGCGACAAAAATGACGTCTATAAAAAGATGATCATTACCATGGGTGGTGAGGCCATGGGCCGTTCTTCGGTGATGCCTATCTGGGGTATGGAACTGAGCGAAGATGAGATTGATGATGTGGTCGCTTATCTGCGCACAATTCTGGTGGTGCCTTATCTGGAGTGACAGTCGTTTTTAATGTTGGAAATATAAAGGGATGGTTTGCCATCCCTTTTTTTATGCAAGCTGGTTTTATACAAGCTGGCCTTCACAGTTTCCACAAAGGCCGGAATAATATTTTTCAGGTTTACGGCGCGGCGCGGTTGTTGGTTTTTCTGATGCTCTTGGCCAGGTCATGGCTGAAAGCGGAGACACAGTTGCTTAGCGCCTCAACCAGGGCCGGGTAATCGCTGTTGCGGGCAGGAATTCTGTAGTCACGACTCTGCGGCGGATAGATCATATTGTGCTGTTTGTCCGTTAGCTCCCAGCTTACGCTCAATCGGCCTATGTTATTGCTGTCGGCATCGAAGCGCAGCACTTTGATATAGAGCTGTATGTCGATGTTATTGCCGGGACGCCAGGGGAAACTGTAAATCTCGGCATCGGCCATTGCCGCGGCGAGATCCCCTGCCAGTACCCGGGCGAAGTTGCTTTCCAGCGGTTCGGCCCAGCGGTGATATTCCGCTGTTCGCAGACTATTGTTGCCAGTGATGATCACGATTTTGTTGCGGTCGAGATAGGCCGGAAAGTCGATGGGGCCGAGGCCGATATTGATGCTTTTCAGGCTGTCGCCGCTGGGCAGTGTTTCGTTGTTGGCGCTGAGCATATAGTAGTTGGACGGTGGCGTAGTGCCGCAACCACTCAGAGCAAATGCCAGAATGAACATCAACAGTAATTTGTGTGCGGACGTCATGGTTAATCTCCTGCTGCCGATTTGCCCTTCAAGAGTGCCTCTGGGCGTTGTTCCAGTGTGTTGGTCAAAACACGGATGGCGCGTGCCGTGCTGGCTACTTCCTGCAGTGTTTTTGTTAATTGATAGTTAAGCTGTGAATCTGCCGCAAGCGTTGTCCCGGCAGCTTTGGCGGAAGTCTGTATTTCAGCCATTGCCGCTTCGGCACTGCTGCTCAGTCGTTCGGCGTCGTCACGCAATTGTTTGATCAGTTCACCGGAATCATTGATGAGTATCTCGCCCGATTCAATCAGCTTGTGTGTCGAGCTGAGTGTGGTGCGCAGTTGTTTCAGGGTGACATTGAGATCGCCCGAGATCCGACCGGCGTGCTGATCCAGTTGTCCTGCCAGCGTGCTGTAATCATCGGCCAGGTTATCGTAGCGTTTGAATGCCTGGTCGATGCTCTGGATCGCCGGTGCTAGATCGGGGTTGTTGGCCAGCCGTTCGAAACCTTCAATGGCTGAGGCCAGGTCACTTAGCACCTTATCAACCGGGAAATCTTCCAGCTTGCGGGTGATCTCCTGCATCGGCGTCGGTACCGTGGGGATCTCGTTGATATCTTTGATGGCGCCGAACAGCCGTGCCGGTTTGCCCGGATACATGTCAAGCTGAACGGCGAGTTGGCCGGTAAGTAGACTCTGCATCTGTAACTGTGCCCGCAGTCCCTGGTCGATCATGTCATTCATTCGCCCCATCTTCAGCGTGCTCATCTCTTCACCGCTGATGAGGGCGATACGGCCGGGTTCGATATCGACATAGACTGGAATCATCACGTGCAGAGTGTTGGGGTCGAGCAGCAGGCGAATATCGGTGACGTTGCCGATTTTGACGCCGCGGAAGTTTACCGGTGCGCCGATATCGAGGCCTTTCACTGAGCTGTCAAAAAACATGACGAAGCGCGTCTTGTCGCGCAGCAGGCCACTGCCGAACAGCAGCGCGGCGGCGATGGCGAGGATTGCCGCGCCAACGATGAAGATGCCGATGAGGGTTGAGTTGGCGCGCCTGCTCATGTGTTACCCCGATTGAGAAAGGCTCGCACCCGTGGATCTGGGCAGTGATCTCTTAGCTGTTTCGGGTCGCCACCGGCGATCATGGTTTTGCTCTCCGCATCGAGAAAGATGGAGTTGTTGCCGATGGCGTAGATGCTCGCCAGTTCATGTGTCACCATCACTATAGTCG
>Ga0316190_10001461_pt1 | contig 17062 bp, 27 predicted proteins | sample Eddworburrow2_MG_FD_204929 | JGI IMG/M metagenome (GOLD analysis project Ga0316190, IMG submission 204929) | Coastal sediment microbial communities from Maine, United States - Eddy worm burrow 2 | ecosystem: Environmental > Aquatic > Marine > Coastal > Sediment | place: USA: Maine | collected... | reverse complement strand
CAGCAATGGGGCCAGGACGTGGCGTATTGCCAATGGACCCTGGACGAGATGCGGAGCGGGGAAGCATGGGCCACCATAAAGGAGCGGCTGGACTAATGCGGATCCTGTTTTATGTGAACGAGAAGCGGAAGTGGGAGCGACGGCTATTCGAGGTCCTGAATGACAGCGCCGGCAAGCACGGGATCACGCTGATCAAGGACACCAGCGGATACATGGGCGTCAGGGAGGACGTGGGTGGTGTGATAGTTATTGGAATAGGTAAGAACAAGCGCCAATGCCGACAGGCGTACGCCAGGGCAGGCAAGAAGGTCCTGTACATCGACAAGGGATACTTCCGCAACGGGAAGGGATTCATCCCAGGGAAGCGGACATCCCACTGGCGCATTATCGTGGGCGCCGATCACCCGACGGCCTATCTTAACCAGGTAAAACGCCCAGCAGACAGATGGGAGCTGCTCGGCCTGGAGATGATGCCCAGGAGGGAGCCAGGCCAGGCGATCATGATAGCCGGATCATCGGACCGGTATAGCGGCCACAACCTGATATCAAAACCGAACACATATGCCCAATGGATAATCGACGAACTCCGGAGGCGCGGAATAGACAACAAGATCATCTACCGACCGAAGCCAGGATGGAAGGGAGCCGAACCGATACCAGGAACAATATATTCGTTCGCAGAGATGCCGATCGAGAGAGAGATGGACAGATCGAAGGTCGTGATTACGCACGGGAGCAACGCGGCACTGGACTCGATAATGCACGGATTGCCGGTTATCATATTGGGGACGAGCATCGCATCGCCATTGACGGCGAACACACTGGACGACATGGATAACCTCGATTTTCCGACAGACGAGCAGAGATACCAATGGGCCTGCAACGTGGCCTATTGCCAATGGACACCAGATGAAATCCACCAGGGGATGGCCTGGGAAACACTAAAGGAGCAGCTAAAGTGAAGGACATGATACGGGTATTCATGGGGTACGATCCGGCAGAGGCTGTAACCTGGCATGTATTCAACCACTCGATTCAACGACGATCGAGGAGACCGGTAATGGTGACGCCGATCGCCCTGACCCAGCTAAAGGCTATATTTAATCGGGAATGGCATGAGAAGCAGAGCAACGAATTTTCGTTTAGCCGATGGCTCGTACCCTTCCTGTGCAACTACGAAGGCTGGGCGATTTTCGCGGACTGCGACATGATCTGCCAGGACGACATCGCTAACCTCTGGGACCTACGCGACGAGCGATACGCGGTCCAGGTCGTCAAGCACAACCACGTTCCACGTGGAACGACCAAATACCTCGACCGGCCACAGAGCCAGTACGAGAAAAAGAACTGGTCGTCCGTGATGCTTATCAATTGCAAGATGTGCCGAGCCCTGACACCGCGATACGTTGAGAAGGCCACCGGCCTAGAGCTCCACCAATTCAAATGGCTAAAGAGCGACGCCCTGATTGGCGAGATCCCGAGCGAGTGGAACCACCTGGTGGGATATGACGAATACGATCCAGATGCCAAGATCGTTCACTACACCGAAGGCGGGCCATATTTCGAGAGCCACGCCGATAGCGAATATGGGGACGAATGGATCAAGGAGCTGCGCGATGCCATAAAATGCGCCGGCGCCAGCGACCTGCTGCAGCAAGTACATGCCACCCTCGAGGAGGCTGAGACATGAGCGGCATCACCGTCATAACCTCATTCAGCAAAGAAGGCTATGACAGATACGCCAGGCGATTCATGGAAACCAGGGAGAAGTACTGGAGCAAGGATATCCACCTGGTGATTTATTCGGAAGGCCAGCCGGACATCTGGGGCAGCAACTTCACCGAGATAGATATCGACACCGTCAAACCATGCACTGAATTTCTGAAACGGCACAAACTGAACCCAGCGGCAGCCGGCAGGAAACGCCTCGAGCGCATGCGATGGAAGACCAAGGAGGTCAGCGAGGGATACTCATACCGGCACGACGCCATGAAGTTCTGCCGCAAGCCATTTGTGATCGCCGACCTTATCCAGCGCGAGTGGCCGAACGACAACAAGAAGCTATTCTGGATCGACGCTGATACGGTAACGCATCGGCCAGTGACGCCGGCCATGTTCGAGGCCACCATGCCAGGCCAGACAGACCTGTGCTATCTCGGGCGAGATAAAAAGCACAGCGAATGTGGGTTTATGGGATTCGATATGGAATCACCAGCAGCCCTGGGACTGATCGTGGGCCTGGCAAGGATGTACGAAACCGACAAAGTATTCCTCGAGCAGGAGTGGCACGACAGCTTCATCTTTGACATAGTACGCCAGCGACTACCACTGACAGAGAACAACATAAGCGTGCCGCCACGACAGGGCAGCGTCTTCGATCACTCCCAGGTCGGTCACTATATGCGACACGATAAAGGCGACAGGAAGGACAGACGATGAAACAGGTAAACGGGATATGGGTGCCAGACCAGGAGCAGCATATGCTCGAGGCCATCACGAATACCGGAGGATTCGATCTGGACCACCTGGAGGAAGCCCTGAAATTCGTTGAAAACTTCGAGGTAGCGGTCGAATGCGGCGCCCACGTAGGAACATGGACCATGGTAATGGCGAAGGTATTCGGGGAGATCCATTGCTTCGAACCGGCCAGGGACACCATGGAATGCCTGATCCGTAACACCTGGGGGATGAACCACATCATCAAGCATCCCGTAGCCATCGGCGAGACCTGCGGCGTTATTACCATGCACGACGATGAGGCATACGCAGCCGGATCGAACACTGGCGGACGGTTCGCAATGGCCTCGACGGCGGAGGATCCAACCGCGGTCCCGATCAGGCCGCTAGATTATTACGGCTTTGAGAGCGTCGGATTCATCAAGTTTGACATCGAGGGTCTGGAACTCGAGGCCCTGAAAGGCGCCAGGGATACTATTCACCGCAATAAACCGGTTATACTTATCGAGGACAAGAAGCGCTGCGCGGCCAGATTCGGCCACGGCAAGGCCGAGGCATTGAGATATCTCGAAAAGGAATTTGGGGCAAAGCAGGTTTCAAGGTTAAGATCTGACCACATTTATAGCTTCGCATAGAGGAGAGAGACCATGTCAGCACAGAAAGGACGCAGCATATTATTGAAGGTTGGCGACGGAGCGTCACCGCCGACATTCACCACCATCGGCGGCGTGCGGTCACGGACCATCACGCTGAACAATGAAACCGTTGATATAACCACCAGCGACGAAGCACCATGGCGCCAACTGCTGGCCGATACCGGTCTGCGATCTTGCAGCATGAGCGGCTCGGGCGTTTTTAAAGATGACGCAGCAATCAACACCGTCGAGAATGCGGCCTTCAACGGAACGATCGACGAGTACCAAATCGTATTCGGTAATGGCGATATCATCCAAGGCCTATTCCAGCTGACCAGCTTTGAGTATGCCGGCGAGCATGTGGGCGAGCAGACCTACAGCATCTCATTCGAGAGCGCTGACATCTGCACGCTGATCCGAGCATAACGGCATGGCGAATAAACAGCGCGGCGAGGTAAACATAAAGATTGGCGATAAGGAATTCGTCATGCGTCCGACCTTTGAGGCCCTCTGCGACATAGAGGACCGCGTGGGCATGGGCATACCGGAACTGATCATGCGACTGACGGCAGGAGACGTCCGCTTGAAATATGTGCTACCGGTTATCCATGCAGGAATTACGGCCTACAACAAGGACAACGGCATCCAGCCAACACCGTCCTACAAGGAGCTCGGGGAGATGGTAGTGAACACCAGCTTCCGAGAGACGGTCATGTCGTCACCAGTGAATAGCCCCGTGGCAGAATTCTTGCTGAAGGGTATCAATGGCGGGCGGATCGTTGACGCCAAGGCGTCAGACGGAAAAAAAAAGCCGGAGGTAGGGGAGGAGACGGAAGCGGGGGAGACTCCGCCGGAGACATAACCGATTTCAAATCCCATATGGAGTTTGCGTACGCGATCCTGCACTGGTCGCCGAAGCAATTCTGGGAGGCCACCATGTTCGATATACTGGCGGCAAATGAGGGAGTGATCAAGGCAAACAAGGACCCGAACGAGGCAGAGCCCATGACCACTGCCGAATTTGAAGAGCTAAGGAGAAAGCTAGGCGATGTCGACTGAAGTAGAAAGGCTAGTAGCGGTACTCGAGGCAGACGTTTCGCGGTTCAAATCTGGCCTGGCGACAGCAACAGCTGACACGAATAAGTTCGCATCCAAGACCGAAGGCCGCATGACTAAGGTCCGCGGCAGCATCAACAAGCTGGGCGGAGCGATCTTCAATCTGAAATCGGCATTCGCCTCAGTGGGCGCCGGCCTCCTGTTCAAAAATGCGATCGAAGCAGGGGCAAAGTACGAATCCCAGATGGGCAAGCTGAACGGGATCATACGATCCACCGGAGGAGCGGCCCAGCTATCGGCGCAGGAAATCGATGCCTTTGCGGTAAGTCTGGGAGAGAGCACCCTCACATCGGCAGGCGCAGTACGAGACGCAGCCGGCATCCTGCTCACATTCAAGTCCGTAGCCAAGGAAACCTTCACCGACACCCTGAGCCTGGCCCAGGACCTCTCGGCCACCGGTTTCGGCGACCTGAAATCAACAACCCTGCAGCTCGGTAAGGCCCTCGAGGACCCGATCCTCGGCATGACAGCCCTGCGGCGCAGCGGCGTGATGTTCAGCGACGAACAGCAGAACATGATCAAGAGCCTCCTGGATGCCAACGACAAGTTAGGCGCCCAGGCCATCATCCTCCAGGAAGTCCGGAAGCAGGTAGGCGGAGCAGCCCAGAACGAAGCTAAGGGATTTGCCGGAGCGGTAGATACCATGGGCGAGCGATGGACGGCGATGAATGAGACCTTCTCCAAGTCTGGGATCCTGGATTATCTGACCGCACTGGTAAGCGTTTTCAGTGACGACCTGAAAAGCGCCACGGAGGAAGGCGCCGACGGATTCGTGGCGATGTCCGAAATAATGATTGACGGCATCGGACTAATAATCAAGGGCGTGGGATTCCTGAAGACGGCATTCACCGGCATCCAGATCATCTGGAAGACCCTAGAAATGGGCTTCGAGGGATTCAAGCTGCTGCTGCTGACCGGCATCGAGGACATCGTCACCACGATCAATGCGGTAAAGACGGCCTTCGGCGGGGAGCCGATCGATAAGGGTGCGATAAAGCTGTGGGCAGAGGATAGCAAGGCCAACATCGAGCAGCTCCAGATGGAGATGGATGCCCTGGCCCTAGCACCAACGGGCCTCCAGGAAGCAGACGACAAACTGGCCCAGATCCAGCAGCGGCTCAAGGATATGACGGCAGAGCGGGAGAAAGCAGCCGCAAAACCGATCGTGCCATTGGACGTGCCGACGCCAGGCGCCGGAGCAGGCGGAGCGAGCGAACTCTATACCACGGCGGACAAGGAGGCCCTGGCGAACAAGCTGGCGGACCTGCAGGCAGCACAGCTGACAGAGCGGGAGCTCCTGGAGCAGCATTGGGCAGAGAAGGCGGGCATCGTGGGCGAGGCCCTGACCGCCGGCGTCATCCAGCAGGCCGATGCCGACGCAGCCCTGGAGGAGCTTCGGACAGACCACCTGGGTAAAGTGGCAGAGCTGGATAATGACGCAGCCAGCAAGGGCCAACTCTTGGAGACCATGAGCGCCAGGAACAAGGTACAAGCCGTGGCAGCTGGAGGCAGCCAGATCCTGGGCGCCGTCAGCCAGGGGAACAAATCGATATTCAAGGCGCACAAGGCCCTGGCCCTGGGCAGCTCGCTGGTGGCATTACCAAGCGCCGTAATGCAGGCCTTTTCGAATGCGGGTGGTTTCCCTACGGGCATACCGGCAGCGCTCGCCACAGCAGGCAAGGGCGCCGGATTGATATCGAGCCTTAAGGGCATCAGCCTGGGCAGCGGAGGCGGAACCCCAAGCCTTGGCGGGGGAGGAGGCGGCGGAGCGCCTGGCGGGAGCGTACCGACCCCAGGAGTACCAGGCGTAGCGGAACCAAACATCCCACAAGGCGGACGGGGCGGCGGTACCAATATCACAGTCGATCTAGGGGACGAAGATACCCTGATAAGCACCAGGGCGGTCCGGTCGATCATCGAGAAAATAAACGAACAGAAGACAGACGGCGTGCCGATCGAGAGCATCGTCGTCGCATAAGGAACGGACATGGCGAAACCAAAGATCGGCTATCAGAACATCCTCGAGAGCGCATCGGCCATCACCGTGACCAGCGAGGAGTCATCATCCTACGCAAAAGAGAACGCCTACGATTGGAACACCTACGATTCCTGGCGGGCAGGAGCCGCGGGGACCGTGTATTACACGATCGATTACGGATCAGCGATCGCGTGTGATTATTGGGCGATGGCTGCACACGACCTATCCGACAACAACGGAACCGTGCAGCTGCAGTACAGTAGCGATAACTTTGTGAGCGACACGAACGACATCGGGGACCTGATAGCGCCGGACAGCAACAGCCCGAAGTTCCACAGCTTCACCTCCGTGAGCGCACGATACTGGCGGTTCGAAATCACATCCACCGGAGCAGCGTCCTACATATCCCAGATATCCCTGGGAACAGCCCTTACCCTGGCCAGGGCGGTAGGCGCGGGATTCGGGATCCCGAACGACGCCCACGACGACGAGATCATGAATGCCATCACCGAGGGTGGGAACTTTAAAGGCCGGTCGGTATACCGGAGGGCGATCTCTAGCGAACTGAAACTGACCATCCAGGGCATGACATTCATCCGCGGGGATTGGAGAACCTTCGTCGAGCACGCCAAGCTAAAGCCATTCTTCTTCGCGTGGAACCCAGACTATGACGAATCGGTATACATCTGGATGGAAGGCAACCCAGACAAGCCCGTGATCGACGGCAACCACAAGACGCTGTCCACCGGCTTTAGATTCAAGGGCCTGTCATGACCTACGAGATTCAACGGGCCAAGATAGGCCGGAAACCATTCACCTACATCGAGCTGCGGCTCGATTACTGCACTCTGAACATCGGAGAAAGCCCGTGCACCGGTAACATCATTGAAAGCGGAACAGCCCAGGCCGGCGGAGCGTCTAGCATCACCCTGGCAGCAGGCGCCAGCGCAACGGACGATTACTATGTAGGCCATGCGGTTCATACCACCGGCGGTACCGGATCCGGCCAGGTAGGCAGGATCACTGCCTATGATGGGACCACGAAGGAAGCCACGATAGCGGTAGCATGGAGCGGAACAACGCCGAACGGCACGACCACGTACAACCTGATCGATCGCCGAACAGCCTGCTACAACACCAGGGCGACCTGTAAGGACACGCCGAACTACACCGCATCGACCACCGAGAAAAAGATATGGCTGACCAGCGATACCCTGGACTTCCCTCGAGGATTGGCGCCGGCCAACGTGGGAGTAATTATCCCATGCCTGAAGACCATCCAGGCAGCGCCGACCAAGATCACCATCGGGAAGGGAATCGGATACCGAGCATCGATCAATTGCACATTCGACGACCTGCCACACCATGATCGCGGCCTAGACAAGTATGTGGACTACAGACCCTACATCCCGAGTGAACAGGGGACGTTTTGGGGAAAATATATGGCACGAAATCGCTTCTACCAGAAGCGCGAGCTGTCATTCTTTCAGGGATACATCGCACCAGGTGGATACGACTCAGCAGATTTCCGCGAACTGACATACATTATCGAGAAGATGGAAGGCCCGAACAGAAGCGAGCAGGTGCAAATCACCGCTAAGGACTTCCTGAAATTCGTTGAAGACAAGCGATCCGTGGTACCAGCGATATCAGAGGGAAGCCTGGCCTCTGGGATATCCGCAGGAGCGGCGTCATTCTTCACCAATACCGGAGAAGGCGCAGCATATAGCGCGGCAGGATACGTCCGGATCGACAGCGAGATATTCGGATACACGAGATCCGGCGAGACATTCACCGTCACCACGAACGGCGCATGGGGCACAACCCAGGCGGACCACTCAGCCGGCGCATCGATCCAGGAATGCTGGTACGTGGAAGGCATCAATGTTGTGGATATTATCTACGATTACATGCTGAACTACGCTGGAATATCGGCAAGCTACCTGCCATACAACGACAATCCCAGCGCACCGGATGAATGGGACGACGAGAAAGCAGACTACCTCGGCTCATATAACCTGACGGCCATCATATCCAAGCCGACCGGAATCGCCACCCTCCTCTCGGAATTGGCAGAGCAATGCCTGATCATGATCTGGTGGGATTCCCTAAACAAGAAAGTGAAGCTGATCACCAACGGGCCAGGCCGCGGACAGACCACGCTGAACGACGACGATCACTTCCTCAAGAACAGCATCAGCGTGAAGGAAGACCCGAGCCAGCGCGTATCGCAGACATGGGTTTATTACAACAAGTTAGACCACACCAAGGACACCCTGGATAACTACCAGAGCTGGTACGTCCGGACCGACGGCGACGTCGAGGGCGCCGACCAGTATAACGAATCGGCCATTAAAGAAATTAAATCCAGGTGGTATACCGACGCCAACCTGGGAGTGATCATTGAATTTGCCGGCAGGATGCTAACGCTATTCGGACTGAACCCAAGGATCGTGACATTCCGGATGGACATAAAGGACGGCGATATAATCACTGGCGACGTGGTGAAGCTCGACACCAGGGTGCAGCAGGACGAGGCAGGCGGCAACCTGCATATGAGCGGAATCGTGGTCGAGCACAGGGAAGTAGAACTGAGCCATGCGATCGAATACGTGGCGCAGGAATACCCGTTCGTAGGCAGATACGGTAACATAGGCCCCGACACCCTGACGGACTACTCCGTTGAGAGCTCGGCGAACAAGGCAGCATATGCATTCATCTGTCTAGACACAGGCCTCTTTGCAGATGGGACGGAAGGTTATAAAATCGCCTAAGCCCAGGAGACGACATGCTCAAAATCGCCCAGACCAGAGACGTACCAGAACACATAATAATTCAATGCCCGATCACAACATTTAAACCACGGAGGGGAATAAACTGCATGAAGTGTGAATTCTACGGGGGCCTTGGAATCATGATAGAAGACGAGACCCTCCCTTGGCATGAGCGGTACGCTATCCGATGCGGACATATTATCGAGAGGCGCACCCACGTGATACCGGAGATAATTGAAGAATGACAGCATACGTTTCAATACCGAACGGCGACGTAGATCCGGAAAGCCCGATCACCACGTCCCTAATGGTAGCCATGCGGGATAACCCGACGGCCATCACGGAAGGCTCGACAGGAGCGCCTAAAATTCAGACGGCTGCACTGGAGACAACAGGAGGAAGCGAAGCCGTTACCCAGGACACCATACGAGCATCTGCGGTCGGACAGGGCGAACTGAAAACGACATCCGGAACCGTAAGTGTCGCTGCAGACATCGGATTGCTCACCCTCCCAGGCGGAGAGTATGGATTTTTCATCCAGACGCGGACTAGCTCCACCGTCAACGTGGAAAATCTTGCAGCCGCACAATCGCCGATCGACACGACCGGAGCACAATACCCGCAGCAGTTATCAACCAGTTATATCACGCAGATCCATCTCGGTATAAGGAACGCTGGCGCGGTAACCATGAACGCGCAGCAGCGCTACATCCAGGCATCACCACCGTATAACCTCGGCAATGGCGATGTCCCATTATTTTTATTTGCAGCCGTTGATAAATTAGGAAAAATACTCTTTACCTACGTGGCAGAAGACCCACCATGGGCAAACAACGGGCCAACAAATATCCGCGCAGACTTTAAGCGCAACGGAAAAGGTTACCAGCGGCACATCGAGCTGCCAGACGGGACGACTATTAGCAGCAAATCTCCGGCACTAAGGCGCATTGAAAATCCACGGATAAATAGGAAAGGAGACCGCGACCAATGGATCGAGGCCATACGAAACCCAAAGATAAGGGACGTAGAGGTTACCCAGGAGATAAAGAACGCTGATATGGGATTGATACCGCACCCATTTCTTGGTAACAACCTGACGGATATCACTATCGTGATGATCGATCCAGTAGGCAGCATTACCGATGAGCTCCACATCCTCCACGGAGCAGGAGAAGATATCAGCGGGATCCTTCGAAATAATCTGAGGATCAGTAACAGCCAAATCTCAGGAGTAGCATCACCACCAGGCGTGATGCCAATCACGGCAAACTGGAAATAATACCCTGGGGGAAATTAACATGTCAGCACTAGCAGACGACGTCAGACTCAAGATTCTCAGTAAAGATGTCAGCGACATTAAGAAATCGATCAGCCAGATGGCAGACGCCATTACGACCATGGCCGTTCTGGAACAAAAACACTACGGTCTATCAGAGGCAGTAAAGCGAGCACATTCTCGCATCGATGCTGCGGAAGCCAAAACAGAAGCGCTAGATGAACGCCTCCGTTTGATCGAAGTCGAGCTACCCGTCGTGAGAATGGCATCAGGCTGGGTATTCAAGGCAGCCCTGGGTGTCCTAGCCATACTAGGCACGGCAGCATTGGCCGTAATCATCGCTGCGATAAAAGGTGGGATAATATGATTCGCTGGAACGAGGTAAATCACTTCTCCCTGACCGGCGACCGATGGCCAGAGGATCCAGACAAATACCTATCACCGGCAGCCCTGGGCGCCATAGACCGATACCGGAACGTCCTTGGCGTATCCGTGAGCCCGTCACCGGTCACCGGAGCCCTAGCTAGATTCAACGGATCCGAAACCAGCCGGCATTTTGTCGGGGACGCCGAGGACCCGATCAGATTCTCGGATGCCTTGGACCTTTTCGTGGAGACAGATATCCGGACAGCATTCCTAACGGCCATGACCGTTCGGGAGTTCGGAGGGATCGGCGTATATTTCGACACGGTCTTCCGAGGCCAGAGCCACTGCCTGATGCACCTGGACATCCGCCACATCACCGACCGGACCGACAGCCCGACCATCATCTGGTACCGAGAGAACCACGAATACTACTACCCGCTACGGAACGAGGAAGCCAGCAAGAGGTTCCTGGAGCTGCTGGCAAGCAAGGGCCTGTAGGAAGGCCACCAGGGCGCGGATGCGTCCAGGGGCAGGCAAGGAGACCAGAAACAAGCGAAAACGGCCATACGGGGGCGTCACGGGCCACAGAGCAGGGACGATCCACCACAGACAAGAGGGAACGAGCATGTTTGCATTATTGGGAAGACTATTCGGATCGGACGCAGCAACCGGAAAGGTGATCGAACACGCATCATCAGCCCTGGACAAGCTGATCTACACCAGCGAGGAGAAGGCAGATCGCCAGGCAGAAGATACCGCCAAGGCAAGAGGGATGGTAATCGACTGGCTCCAGGCGACATCCGGACAGAACCTAGCCAGGCGAATCCTCGCGCTCATGATCGCAACCGTCTGGCTTCTCCAATACGTTTCAGCGCAGGTGCTTTCCATCGCATCGGTATGGGCGGAGACACCGGAGGCGACCAACAAGCTGATCGCATCATCGTCTATCATCTCAACCAACGCAGCACAGATGGACGGAGCGATGATGCTGCTCCTGAGTTTCTACTTCGCCGCGCCGTACATGGGACGAATCGTGGAAGGGGCAATGACGAAGTTCGGGACCAAGCCACCACCGCCACAGATAAAATAACAGGCAAAAAAAAGGCCAGGGAGCGATCAGCCCTGGCCCTCCGCTAATGAATAAGGGATGCGGAAATAAATAAGGCCTGTATTAAAACCGCATACTAATCGAGACCATCTTCACATCATCACGAAGATCGGCATAGTCAATGCTGAATTGATTATTAAGCGTCACGCCAACAGAGAACGCGACACCGGACTTGGATTCCGACGCACTTTCCGTGAAGGGAGCCTCAAGACAAAAACCTGTCCAATCGCATGAACCAGCGACACCGGATAGATTAACAGTTACGCTTTTTTTTACATGACCAACACGACCATGGAGAGCGAGGTCGGGACTAAGATCATGTGATGCCTTGAGCCAGACGCCGAAAATATTGCCATTCCAATCAGCATCACCAACGGCATAACTACCGCCGATCACTTCCTCGAAGGATCCGGCGCTGGCATCTTTAATGCCGGTATCGTAACTGACCTCAAGGGACAGCCCAGGAGCAACAGGCTGACCGACAACGATACCAATAGTGGTTAGGTTCGAGACGCCAGGCTCACTGACATCCACCTGGCCGAGACGACCATCGACATACAAACCAGAACCCAGAGAAGCCTGGGCAGGAACGACAGCTAATAACATCAACAACAACGGAAACAGCCATAGTGATAATTTTTTCATGATAGATACTCTCCAAAGTTTACAAAAAAGCAGCAGACAAACTACCCGTCAAGCTGGACAGTGTGCCGACCGCACGCCAAGAAATTAACATGTATATTGGGATACATGGAAGCCGGAATCATCTGCCGACCCTGCAAAGTTTGAGCAGGTACCATGACGATCTGCGGAACCGCTTCGGTGCAGGCGCCATCCTTCCCATTTTTATCCGTGAGTACAAACCAGCGGCACGACCCGCAGAACTTCTTATCAGACATAAATCCTCCCCTTGCAAAAAAATAAAAATTGTGGCCTTATAGATCCCGCATACTCATCTCTGGGTAAGCAGGGCGGAAGGGCCTGGGACTAAAAATCTCAGGCCCTTTTTTATTGGTGGGAGAGGCAGGACTCGAACCTGCACAGCATCGACATGCCGACAATGCAATAACATGCCGCCACTGTTTCTGCAGCCTTGCATCGGACTGCTTGCGTATACCAATTCCGCCACTCTCCCGAAATCATCGCCAGCGATTTCTATCAGCGGACCACGACCTTCGAATCATCCTCGATCTTGAGACCAGGAAGACCTGGGGTTTTCAGCTTGCCGGACTTAACCGCGGCGGCAATCATAGGAACATTCAGAGTGACCAGGGTAACAGACTTGACCTTGAGGCTGAATTCACCAGGAGCATGACGATCCAGATATTCCTCCGGAATCAGATCTACATCGATGACCGTGCACTTATAGGATTTCGCCATGCTGGACGAGGATCCATAATTGCCACGGACAGTAGCCGGAGCAACCGGAGCAACAGTCTTGGCAACGGCCTCCTCCACCAGCTCTGCAGCGGCATGGTTCTGGCCGGCGGCCTCGGCCTTTTCTGCCTGTTCCATAGCCTCCGCAGCCGCGGCATCAGCAGCGACCTTTGCCAGCCGGCGCTGCTCATTGGCATAAGCGGTCAGGAGGCCATTGACCCGAGTGATCTGGGTTTCGATCGGGGCCTTCATTAATTTGAATTGATCGTTAATACGCTTAACCTGGGCATTGAGCGGAGACACCCAGGAGACGCGTTCAGCTTCGATTTTATTCAGGATGGAACGCATCAGCTTAATGACATCGCCACCCTTGCCGAAGGTATCCTCATCGACGATGACGGCACGACCAGCGGCGGCCACAAGTTTATTAGCGCGATCGACGGTATCGGCATTCGGCTCGAAGACACCGGTATCGGCATCGGGTTTGGTTTCTGATTTAGCAGTAGACATAAGACCTCCAGTTAAAATAAATCGTCAGGATCGACGGCATCAAAATCGACGGCGGGCGGAGCGTCACCGAGGACAAAGTCATTCCAGAACGAGACGATGCGGGACTCGAGCATGGAAATATAAACATCATCGCGGTAGATGCGCTGGACATAGAGCCGGCGGGATTCAATCTGGCGAGGATCGTAAGAAATAAAATCGCACCAGGCGCGACCGGTAACGAACATATGACCCTGCACCTGCGGGATATGAAAATGCTGCATGCCGGAGACCAAGGACGTGAGATGGTTCGCGGGATTGAACGGGCACTTGGCCTCACCGGCGCCATCAACACCGATGAGCAGATCCGCGGAGCAACCGATAAAATCATATTTGGGATGGACGATGAACTCCGGCTGATAGCAATCGACATCGATGCCACGCTCCAGGAGATGCAATTCGTAATTGGCCAGGGCAGCCGGCTCGTATCTATTTCCCCAATCAAGGGCCTCGCCTTCGAGCTGCGGATGGATCACGCCGGCGATCTCCTCCTTGATCCGTTCAGCATACCGGAGGCGAGCATTATAGGTGCCGAGCACATCCTTGAACTTGGACGCGGTAACCTTGCACCGGCGATCGGCGAACCACTTCTCTGTTTTTTGCGTCTGGTCTAGCATGGGCGAGGTCATGATAGCTTAGATTGCTTGGCCGCGATGGCTTTATCCACCCGAGCCATGACCGATTCGAACTCGGCGGAAGGGATATCCGCCAGGACCGTTTCCCGATACGCCTGGGCAATTTTCGAGGTCCACTTATCGGTAGAGAAGCCGGCGTCAGACAGCTTGGATTCAATGAGCAGGACCTGGTCCTTGTTCAGCCGATCCACCGGAGCCTCGGGAATGGCATCGGCATCGATGGTCTCACCCATGCCCTCGTGGACGTTCAGATATTCAACGGCCTCGGCAACGATCTGGGACTTAGGCCAGAGCTTCAAGGACCGACGGACAATGGCCTTTTTCATGCCCTCCTCGTAGAATTCTTTCCACATAAGGCTATCCGGAGCATCCGAGCAGGCCCTGATCTTTTCCACGGTCGCAACATCCATCCAGTCGGACAGCGTCTCACCGGTAGCCAGGCGGCCAATGATATAAACGCCCTCGATGGCGCCACGATTACCGCGGGCCATTTTGAACAGCGGCTCCTTCCCGACGCCATAATATTCGAAGACATCCTTCTCGTGGACGATCTGGGATTCGATAGCACGGAACCCACCGCGGGATAGGCAGAGATGAGTCATGCCCAGATAGGACGGCGAGGCATAGGCATAAGTCCGGAGATTCGCCCGCAATTTATTGAACGCAGTCCAGGATTCATTCTCGCCCTTGCGCCTGAACGATTCCTTGCGCGGAATCAGATAGACCTGCTTGAGGCTGGGATTAAACGACAGGCCCATGGAGCCGGCCTGCAGCACGGCATCGGCGATCGACTCTGGAGTACAAGCCTTTAGGCTATCGCTTTTATCTAGGAGGCCAAGGACGAACAGCTTCTCCTGGGCCCAGGATAGATCGGCGCCGGCGGGGACCAGGCGCGAATACCGGCGACCGGCCTTGAGAATCTCGGGAGTGAAAACGGCTAAATCATTCATCGGCAGTATCCTCGGCGGTTTTTCCCTGCAGACCATTACGATCGGACCAGGCGAGCAGCTTCTCGCGTGAGCCCCAACAACCGACGGGAGAATAAGACGATATAAAAGTACAGATAGTAGGCAGCGCATGACGATTGACATGATCGGCGCGGGCGCATGCCTCGAATAGATTGCCTTCAAGTACGGCGCATAGGAAATCGCCAGGAATAACGCCGAACTCAACATATCGTAGCAGGCCCTCGCTGATATGCTGCGGCAGTAAGCTGGCATTATGGTAATAAGAACGAACTAAAGCATCAACACGGACCATTGCGGATCCTCCTCTGGGTAACGATAATGCGGCAATGCCGCGGGGCAAGACGGATAGTACCTTACGAAACCATAAGCGGGAAGACCCTGCCGGTCATTCCATGCTCTCCAGGTCCAGGCCACAGATCGGGCAGAAAGCGGAGTCCTCCGACAGCACATATTCCTCATCGCAGGCACGGCAGACGAACAGCAGGTGATCGCCCTCATCGTCCAGGGGATCCACATCACCCCAGGGCAGTTCAGAATCATCCATTGGCAGCACCTCCAGGAGCATGAGAAAGGACATAGGCAGAGAAATCGTCCTCGCCATCGATGCGCTGCTTATAATTGTCGCGCTTATAGATGCGATGAGAGGAGCCATCGGCGAAAATATACTTAACGGCCAGGCCGGACTTGGAGACCAGGACTACGCGAACCGTGACAGCCCGCTCCTGGTCGATAACAGCACCGAGGAACGACCAGCCGCGGTCTACCAGTTTGACCACCTCCTCGGCCTGCACACGACGCGAGAAGGCCGTCGCGTGGCCGAGGTCACCTGTGCAGAGCAAGCCACCGGCGGTCATACAATGCCGTCCTTCGGCAGCGGACACCAGGATGGAATAACATTTGTGGCAACCCGAGTCGGCACATCTCTATGATCAAGGCCGGCAGTAAATGGAAGGACCCTGGTGGGATCGGTCTTCATGCAGATCGGCTTGGCGCCACCAGGCGTGAAACCACCGGAGTGATCACGAAATGGACACCCATGGCAGCTGGTAATAATGATTTTACGATTCATGGGGCCTCCGGATCTTCGAGAACAATAGGGACGAGCCGGACATTATGCGGAGCCCACTTACAGCCACGATCCTTGACATAGGTCGAAACCTGGATCCACTGCTCCGGAAACCGATCGCAGAAGGCCACTACGCGACCGAGGCCATCAGAGCACACGGCCTCCTGCCCGATCACAGGATGCTTAAAGCCACCCATCACCGTGCCCTCTGGATAGTGAGATTGAAGACGGAACCATCCGTGAACGAGAGGACCAGCCCACGATCATTCGTAAGCAGACCAACCTCCGCGAAGGTCCTGACGCCATCCAGGGACACGCCGTCATCCTCCAGCTCCAGGAGATCATCATCAAAGAAAATACCGAGCAGCTGCTCTTCCAAACTACGGTCAGATATAGCCATGATTATTCTCCCAGAGCCGCAAGGACGTTAGCCAGAGCAGCCTGCTTGAAGCCGCCGACGTGAAAAATAGGATCGCGCTTATAATCATAAATCGTGGCGACCGAACCGTCGGAAAAGCGGATATGCCATTCCATGGTGGTCTTGCCATCGCTTTCATTTTCATCGATATACATGGGATCACCGAAGACCTCGATGAGTTTTTCCAGCGGAGCATCTACCTGACCGAGGCGACCGGAGTAGGCGGTAACGATACGGCGGCTGGCAGTAGCATGAGTGACATAAGACAGGACATTTGGGCTAATCATGGCGGCAGCTCCTTAAGATTTTTTTGCAAGAGTTGAACGGACACCGTGGGCACGA
>Ga0316190_10001454_pt1 | contig 17100 bp, 10 predicted proteins | sample Eddworburrow2_MG_FD_204929 | JGI IMG/M metagenome (GOLD analysis project Ga0316190, IMG submission 204929) | Coastal sediment microbial communities from Maine, United States - Eddy worm burrow 2 | ecosystem: Environmental > Aquatic > Marine > Coastal > Sediment | place: USA: Maine | collected... | reverse complement strand
TTATGGCGATGACCTGGAATCTATTCGCCAGTTTGGTCTCGATGTCGTCACTCGCCTGTGTCAAAGATTGCTTGATGGAGGTGCACCCGGCCTGCATTTCTATTCGATGAACCGAAGTGAACCGGTACGAACTATCTGGAACAACTTGAATCTATCCGAATGAAGTGCTGTGGCGATTTTTTCCATATAATCAGCTGAAAAGAAAAAAACAATTAACCAACTACCAGCACCCATCAAGCTGTAGACCTTATCCCAGGCTCACCATAGTACAGAGCTGCCGACACTTCCTTGCCTTCAAAATAAGTGGAGGTTAGCTCCGCGTTTATATCAATAAAGGCCAACTGCAATTTATTGATAAATTGATTCAAATTATCATTAACTATCTTATCTACTTTGGCATTTCTCACCATGCGCTGTGCCTTTACGAGAGCATATTGCGGTGCTTCATTTAATGGCAGATTTCTCAAGCACCGTTCAATCTGCCCCAGGCAGTGGTTGATTGCTCGCGGAAAGTGGCTGTCCTGCAATAAATAACGCAGTACTTCTCCACCCCTTACACGTACATGCACATAGCGACGATACATCTGGTACGCGGCCAGCGACTCCAGTACGCTTTTCCACTGTATATCATCAAACGGTTTGAGCTCATCATCATGCTTTGGCAACAGGTTATCCGCACGCACATCAATCACCCTCGATGTCATATCCGCCCTTTCTATATTGCGCCCCATACGAATGAATTCGTATATTTGATCGTGACTCATTGAAGCGGATAACTTACCAGAGATCAGGTGACAGGAGTCAATCACATGACTGAGAAATTCGTATCGATTACGACGTGTTAATGTGGCCGATTTATTCTCCCTCGCATAATTATGCAAATCATTCAGTGTCTCCCATATTGATCTCGGGAAAATTGCCCGCGAAGTGCGCAAATTCTCGCGAGCGTACTGTATTGAATTCAATATGCAGCTCGGGTTACCTGCATCCATCACCAGAAAACTTACGACATTACGTTCATTCACGTCTTTGTGTATTTCGTGGAATTTTTCCGGTACGCCCGTGATAGAAACCAACGGCTCCCAGCCTAATGTTGATTTACCGGGCAAATCCAGCAACAGGATATTGTTCACCAGGATCATGCGAGCGGTATTTTCAATACGCTCGACATAACGGGCAAACCAGTAAACGCGTTCAGCAACACTTGATAACAACACAATTATTTACCTCCGCTATCGACAACCCAGGTATCTTTACTGCCACCACCCTGTGATGAATTTACTACCAGTGACCCTTTCTTCAATGCCACCCTGGTCAATCCTCCACGCGTCACGTGCTGGCTCTCGCCAGATAGAATAAATGGACGCAAATCAACATGCCGTGGTTGAACATTGCCATCGCATAATGTCGGCACAGTTGATAGCGACAATGTCGGCTGGGCTATATAGTTTCGAGGGTTTCTCTTAATCAGTGCGGCAAATTCCTTATGCGTCTTCTTGCTGGCGGCAGGTCCTACCATCATGCCATAGCCACCGGATTCGTTGGCCGGTTTTACGACCATGTTTTCCAGGTTGGCTAGAACGTACTCTCGTTGTTTTTTGTCCATGCACAGGTAAGTTGGAACATTTTCCAGAATCGGCTCCTGGTCAAGGTAGTAGCGAATCATATCCGGCACATAAGCATAGACTACCTTGTCATCGGCGACACCGGCACCCGGTGCATTGGCTATTGCGACGTTTCCCTCTCTCCAGGCGCGCATAAGGCCTGGAACACCCAGCCTGGACTCTTCCAAAAAGACTTCCGGATCAATAAACAGGTCATCAACCCTACGATAAATCACATCAACCCGCTCGCGACCATTAATGGTGCGCATGTAGACGCAATCGTCATCACCAACAAATAGGTCAGTACCGCTTACAAGCTCAACACCCATCTGCTGAGCCAGGTAGGAATGTTCAAAATAGGCGGAGTTATATATCCCCGGAGTAAGTACCACAATAGTCGAGTATGCTGACGGCCGTGGCGATAACGAGGTAAGCATGTCGAACAGCTGTGTTGAATAATCATCGACTGGTAATATGTTGCGGTCTTCGAATAATTCCGGAAATACGCGTTTCATTACGAGGCGGTTTTCCAGCATATATGAAACACCTGACGGCACCCTGAGATTATCTTCAAGCACATACATAGTGCCACTTTTATCACGCACCAGATCACTGCCGCAGATATGCGCCCATACATCGTGAGCGGGTTTGATACCCATACATTGTTCGCGAAAATTTACCGACTGTTTTAGAACTTCTTCAGGGAAAACACCATCCTTGATAATACGCTGCTCGTCATAAATATCCGCAATGAACATATTCAAAGCCTTGACTCGTTGCTTCAGGCCATCGTCAGTGCGCGACCATTCACGAGCCGAAATAAAACGAGGGATGATATCAAACGGCCAGACCCTATCAATTCCACCCTCACCTTCTTCACTGTAAACAGTAAACGTGATGCCCATAACACGCATTGCCAGTTCGGCCGCATCACGACGTTCACGTAACTCTTCATCGCTGAGTCCTCGAAGATACTGGACAATCTTACCCGCCCCTGGTCTCGCCCGGCCACCAGGAGTAATTAGTTCATCGAACCCATCCGCACTTGAATACTGGTCCCAGCTGATTGTCATATCTACGGTCGCCTTTGCTATTGCTGGACATTCCAGGACAGCAATTAATAAATAGTAATAATTTAATCTAGCAAGCTACGTGCCAACGTCAGTCAGCCCCTGCATGCAAATATAATCAACCTGCCAGGCAAGCACTTTCTGCATTTGATATTCGTTATGCACCAAATATTCGAAGGACACAATATATTTGCTCAATAAAGGTGCATTGATGCACATCAGTTGAGCACTATCTTCATTGTCGTTTCCCTGCAGCACAGGCGCAGAGAACCTGAATTCATTAAAAAATGAGAAAAGATTTCTGGCGCGTTAATTGCTTTAAATAATTTCAGATGCGAAATAAAAGCAGAAACCAATATACCCAAAGGCAAATAGACGAAAAATGACTGATTCCTTATCTTTTACCCGACAGGGCGATAAATTAAATTCGGACTTTTTTGAAGAATACCTGGTGCGCCTGCTGCAGGAGCGTGACAGCAGTGGTCTGACCGACATGGTTCATGAGATTGATGCCATCATGATCACCGTTGACCCGGGGCATTCTATTAGATACATCGGCGAACTCGCTTTAATGACTCCTTACCACTACCTGGTGACACTGGAGAGCGAGGATCACTGGACACACATCCTGCGTGTTGATATGAACTCACCTGACTTTCTTGTCAGGGAAGTCAAGGATCCGTCCATACAGGGTATCTTCCGCAGCCTCAACGAGGTCTACCCGATTGGTATGCGAAAACCCAATAGCCGTTACATGGGGGAAATACTGCGTGTCACCAATCTGCATGATGTGGTCGAATGTCAAAAGCAGCGCGGCTTCCGATTTTTTTCCCAGGACCAGATACGCAAACTGCAGTTACCGGGCAACCTGGCAATTAGTAAACCCTCTCCGTACACACATAACATCGTTGCTTACATGGATCGGCCCGTCGACCAGATACGCACATATGCCCTGGGTGTCAGTACGATTCGCCATGATGTGCAGGATGTATACCTTGCCGCTAAAGCCAAACAGGAAGAGCTTGAAATAAATGACCTGATAATGCCAATTGATCACCTGGCGACACGCATCTACAGCCAGAACCGTGAAGTTGCGATTCTCGAATGGCTGTCATTATCCAGTTATTACTACTGGGGTTCCTATAATATCGCTGATCAGAATTCCTCGACCAATGTAACTAAAAGCACACATTACTCAAATGAGATGTTCAGCCCGGCCAAGGTATTCACTGCCAACAACACACCCTATTTTGTAAACCACCTTGTTAAATTGCCCTCTCCGACTGAAACCTTTGTCCGTAATTACGGCCCGCGGCTGCATCATATTGCACTTGCAGTTTGCGATGGTGAGCGTCATTGTCAGGAAAACATCGATTACGTGGTTAAACAAATCGCGTCACAGGGCCGTGACTTTCTACTCGATGTCATCGGTTCCAAGGAAGATGGCCTGAAACAGATATTCTCGAGCGCATCTGAGCATTCCTCACTAATCGTTGAATATGTCCAGCGTTTTGGTGACTTCAGCGGGTTTTTCACCAAACACAATGTCGCAGAACTGACCCATGCTGCTGGCGTTGATGAAGAACTGCTGGATATGCAGGCTGAGTCAGAAAGCACGGCTAATAGCTCGACCTAGAAATTAAAATGGATACCTTGCAGGGTAATGATAGAATCTCATAAGATCATGGTAACCCGTTTCACTTTTTTCGCCTCGATTGCTCCCCAGCTTCTTTTACTTACACAGATTCAAAATAAACGACAACCCTATATTAAAGGCTATTGAAAATGAGTATTAAAATATTCCAGGATAATATATTCCCCCGCCATGTTTCCGATTTAATGAACTTGATGCACATGGTCGTTTTCAATGGTACTGATGGTGAAGAAAACTGGGACACGTACCTTACCTTGAAACAGAAAGAATGTGTTGCTTTAGGACTGGCAGAATATTATCAATGCGAGCACTGCATAAGCCATCATTTAACAGCCGCTCATCGTTTAGATAAAATTGAAAAGAAAACCATAACAAAAAATATTAACTCAATAATATTATTCCTGCGCATTGATACAAGAACGATTACGAAAGCAGAAAAAGAACACTGGATAGTTGCGTGGAACAAGTTTGCCAACAAAATGTCCATCGTCAGTGGAGATATAGCGACACCTCATCTTATTGGCCTGGCTATAGGGATTGCACGGGATGACGACTTTCTAATCGAACTCTGCGGCGAAGAGGTGATTAAAATACTAAAATCACTCAACATTGAACCGCGTGCTGCAATTGGAGAACTGGAATCAATAGTTATATTCATGAAGGCCGCTGCCTCAAAAAATCGCGTGGCTGACAAACTTGAAAGCTTGTTTGATTCTGCGAACAGCGAACCACTATCAGTCAATCAATAAAGGTGAAATTATAATATCCTGGCAAGGCACACCTGATCCACTTTCACATGCATTTATACAGTATAATCTAGCCACCCAAAACTAAACCATAATGACGACTGGCGGAGGTCGCGTCAGGACCCTCTTTTATTAACATGCATTGATTCACCAGGCAGCCGCCTCAACCATACATATAAGAAATTTCATTGGCTCAGAAGACGTCTTCTGGGCAAGATTCCTGGTTCATCCGGCTCAGGCATTTGTAATAGCGCTGTAATATAACTTCGGTATTCTCAACACTTTCAAACAGGACAAGAAAAAAATGACATTAGGCAGTAAACGTAATCAAGGAATGTGGGTAATATTTGGAGCGTTGTTGATTCAACTCTCCCTTGGAGCGATCTATGCCTGGTCAGTTTTTGCCAAACCGCTTCAAGCTCTCGGCTGGTCTACATCTGATACACAATGGCCGTTTACCGTCGGACTGGTTGTGTTTGCTCTGGTAATGCTCTATGCAGGCCGAAATCTACATCGGTTTGGCCCCCGGAAACTGACGGCAGCGGGCGGCATTCTACTCGGCCTGGGTTATTTTCTGGCCGGAATCATGGGTGGTGACAATTTCTGGTCGACCCTTGTTGGTGTCGGCGTACTAGGCGGTGCAGGTATCGGGCTTGGCTACGTGGTTCCTATTGCAGTCGGCATGCAGTGGTTTCCAGATAAGAAGGGACTCATCACCGGGATCGCGGTGGCCGGCTTTGGTTTGGGTGCCATGATCTGGGTTAAGCTCGCAGGTACCTGGGGCGGTCTTATCACTGATTATGGTATCGGTGTTACCTTCATGATCTATGGAGGGATTTTCATGACATTAGTGTTGATTGGAAGCCTGTGGATGACCTTTCCTGCAGATTTCGTTCCGCCAAAGTCTGATCAGGAGGGCAGTCGATTTGACTTCCACAGTGATGAGATGATCCGTACTTCGCAATACTGGTCGATCTTCTTCACCTTTGCTATTGGCGCTACTGCCGGGCTGATGTGTATAGGGCTGATGAAACAGTTCCCTAGTCATGCACTGATAGCATCTGGGATGGACAATGCACTGGCCGATGCGACTGCTGGCACAGCTATGGTGGTGTTCGCCATCTTCAATGCCATTGGCCGGATCGGCTGGGGTAAGATCAGTGACATCATTGGCCATGCCGTTCACTGTGATCACCGCGGCCGTAAGACTTCACTGATTATAATGGCAGCAAGCCAGGGATTGTTTGTTATCGCTTTTCCCTATGTCGCCGGTGCTGAATACACCCTCTACCTGTTTGCCGCGCTAATAGGATTCAACTTCGGCGGCAACTTCGCGCTCTTTCCTGCAATCACTACCGACACCTTCGGCCACAAGTTCTTCGGTCAGAACTACGGCTATGTATTTCTAGCCTATGGTCTGGGTGGAACTGTCGGCCCCATGCTCGGCGGTTATCTCGGTGACATGAACAACTTCCAGCTCGCCTTCATCATCACCGGCTTCATGAGCCTGGTTGCCGCAGGTATTATCTCTACAGTCAGGATTCCAACAAAGAACCAGCGAGAGAGTATCCCGACCAAAGTACAGGCAACTGGCACGCTGCGCACGGCAACGGTTGATTAACTGTTACTATTTTCAACCCTTTCATCTTGCCCCCTCAATGGGGGGGCATCAGTAACAATCATTTTCCATTGAGAATCATTTTTTTTATTTTTTTGCCCGATTGTATCGAGCACAGGCCAGTTATGCTCTAGGCAATAAGCAAGCATCCAGAGAGGATATCCGTTTTGTTGTGCAACACATGCCATTTCTGCCAGAAGCTGAAAAGTATCGAAAATGGCTAAAGAATTCATCAGACTGAATCTTTTTAATGACCCAAGCTGTTTTTTTGTTAATCAAACTACATCACAGCAGAGAGTAATTGCTGGCCTAATTATATGCGTTCAACATCAACTGAAACTTTCAGTTTATTTTTGTCTCCACCGCCAAAGATGACACCCTTTAGCGGTGCCACATCGGCATAATCCCGTCCCCAGGCGGCTGTTATGTGCTGCTCATCCGGAATCTTTGCATTGGTTGGATCAAAATCAACCCACCCCTGGTGTGGCACGTAAACACTGAACCAGGCATGTGAGGCATCAGCGCCAACCAGCCGCTCTTTACCTTCTGGTGGGATGGTTTCCAGGTAACCGCTGACATAGCGCGCCGCAAGACCCTGCATGCGTAAACAGGCGATGGCCAGGTGGGCAAAATCCTGGCACACCCCCTTGCGGTGCTTGAGCACAGCACTTAGCGGCGTTGCGATAGTACTAAACCCCGGATCGTAGTCAAACTCTTTGTAGATACGATGCATTAAGTTCTCCACTGCTTCCAGCAACTCCCGCCCCGGCGTGAAAGATTGATTACTGTACTTCTTTATCTCTTCACTAAATTCGATAAAATCTGATTCAAGTACAAACATGCGGGCATTGATGCTTTCATCCTGTTTTGAGTTTTTTAAATGCTCAACAGCCTGCTCCCAGGTCGTTGGCAATGCGCCGTTAAGCAACGTTCCTGGCGCGATCACTTCAACCTCGCTGATGGCCGTCACTATCAGCTCATTATGGGGCTTTTCAATACTGAAGCTTGCCTGACTGTTTCCAAAAAAATCTGACCACTCGTTTACAGCTGCCGGCAACGGGGAAATTTTAAGCTCGCTAACATGACATGTTTGATGTGGCGTAGTTCGCGGCAGCAGGTGTGCCACGTTATAACAAAGCGTAACATTTTTACTGTAGTCATATTTAGTACTATGGGTCACTCTGTACTTCATGATTCTGTCCGGGTACGAAGTGGTGCCAGCTGATGCGGCAGTTCAGTCGTACGGAAATAGGTATCGGTTATTGCATCAGACAATGCCGGCACGCGTGTGCTGAGCACATTGAGGAAATTCTCCAGTGTCTCTCTTCTACCGGATTCATCATCGGATATTGCGAGCCTGGTTACATCAGCCAGCCTCACCAGGGTAGACGTTTCAAGTGCCAGGCGTTCAATCTCCGAACGGCTGCCTGTTTCATTGTGCTGCGGCAGTCGTGCTGCATGTTCTTCCAGTTGCGTCAGCTGGTATGCGAGTGAACGCGGATTGTTTTCATCGCAGACCACCAGCTCCAGCATTTCCGGAATCTTATTGCTGTAACGGTAACGACGGCGGTAGGTCATTAGACTGTCAACAATTGTCAACAGGGAATCTGAAAGAATAATCTGATCCTGCTCACTGACAACCTTCACCAGGGTCGCCTGCAACAGTCGCGTTATCTGCATTGTTCTTTCAATGCGCCGGCCGATGTCAAGGAAGCGCCAGCTGCTGCCTCGCGTTATATTCTCCAGTGTCAGTCCTGTGAATGCAGTGAGTGCGGTGACCAGGTTATCCAGTTCATCAAGGGCATCTACAAGCTGTTCAGCGGGTATATCTCTCAGGGAGCGTAGCTGTTCATCGATAATATTGATAATACGCCATGTATCAGATGACAAACGATCACGTACTGAACGTGTAGAGCGTAATAATGCTGTCAGTGTTCTATTGAGACTGTTGGGGTTAATAGTTCCTGAAATTACACTCAAAAGCTCCGCTTCAAGATGTTTGAAATTCTCTGCATCCGTTGCTTTTTCCGGAGCAGGGTAAGGGCTTACCAGATTAGTTACTGTGGTCAGTAATCTTCTAAAAACAGAGGTTTCCTCACTTTCACCGGTTTCTACAAACTGCAATGTGAGCCTTAATATCCGGCTACTAAAATCTGCCCTCTCCAGATACCTACCAGCCCAGAACATGTTGTCAGCAACGCGACCCGGTACAGCACCGCCTTTATCCGGAGCCAACCGCTCCTGGTGCCTTTCAGATATAAGGCTGACAAATTTCTCCGGTTCTGTTGCCAGAACCCAGGTATCTTTACTCATACCCCCTGACTGGTTAGATACAACCAGCTTATTTTCTTCAGATGACACCCGTGTCAGACCACCTGGCATAACCATGTAATCATGTTCATCAGCGACCAGGAAGCTTCGGAGAACGGTATGGCGCGGTTTAAAACCATCTTTTGTCAGCACGGGTATGGTAGACATCGACATAGTTTCCTGGCCTACAAATAAATATGGCTTCGCGCTGATTCTGTGACGCAGTTCATCCTGTTTAGCCGCACTTAATTCAGACCCAAAAATGAACTTGAAACCAAGATCCGGGTGAACCGGCTTAATGACCATACGATGCAGGTTAGCAAGGACATATTCTCGCTCCTTCTGACTCCCACACCACCAGACAGGGACCGATGGAATTCGCAGATCTTCGCCAAGAAGATATTTTGAAAGTGCCGGTAATAAGGCGTGTAGGGCCGGGTTCTCAAGTATTCCGCTGCCCAGCATATTTGAAATAGCCACATTACCCATTCGCACTGCATTGGTCAGACCCGGGACTCCAAGATAAGAATCATCCCGTAATTCAACCGGGTCACAGTATGCATCATCCATACGCCGCACAATAACATCGACAGGGCTTAAACCTGCCAACGTTGTAAGCCACACTTTATTGCCTCGTACCGTCAGGTCGCCGCCTTCAACCAGTGTGTAACCAAGATAGTTGGCAAGGTATGCATGTTCAAAATACGCTTCATTTGCCGGCCCCGGGCTTAATAAAACAATATTCGGTTCATCCCCCTTATGCGGTGACATCCTGTTCAGTGCATGACGTGTAGTTCGGAAAAAATTTGCAAGCCGGTGAGTATGTGAATCACGAAAAAGGCTAGGCAGTACACGTGAAATTACCAGCCTGTTCTCAAGTGCATATCCTGCACCGGCAGGGGATTGTGCACGGTCGCTCATTACATTGATCTGGCCACTCGAATCCCGCACAAGATCGGCAGCATAAAAAGTGAGTGCACGGTAACTAGCTGTCGGCATATTCACACAGGGAATGAGAAACCCCGGGTGGGAGAACACCAGTTCCGGCGGGATAAGGCCATTCCGGATCAGGTTGCGCGGACCATAGAGATCAAGCAATAACAGGTTGAGCAACTCAGCACGTTGCATCAAGCCCGCTTCGATTTTTCCCCACTCTTCACTCTCAATGAGCAAGGGTACCAGGTCAAGCTTCCAGGGCCTGGCCAGGCCAGCCGGGTCACCGTAGATGTTGTAGGTAACATCATTTTCTCTTATCAGGCGCCATGCTTCTTCACGCCGGCCCTGCAGTTCAAACTTGCCCAGATCGCTGAAGGCGTGCATTAGATACTGCCAGTGTGCGCGAACATTTCCATTCGCGTCACACATTTCATCATGGCTGCCCGCAGCACTTAATCTCTGATATAAACCAAGAAATTCTGCGGTAGAGGGATCTGTTGTAACTTTGCTCACCTGGGGTACTTTTCTAAAAGAAGTCTCAAAAGAAATTCAACCGCAGCACTTTACGCAAGCATTTCCATCTGTACAAGCGTCTATCTTCAACATCTTGATGATTTTCTCAAATCAAGCGTGTACGGGTAATCCCTGCTAGTTTCTTCAACAGGCGCCTCAAAAATACCCGGGGTATGTCCGATATCTTTAAAACGTGCAATTCGCCGAGACTCCGCTTCATTTGCATTTACCGGAAACTTTTCTTCATGTCTGCCTCCCGGATGACCGGAATAATAGGTACAACCGCCGATTGAACGCTGGTTCCAGGTATCCAGAATATCGAAGATAAGCGGTGTATGCACACCCATCATCGGGTGCAAACCTGAGGGCGGCTGCCATGCCTTGAAGCGCACTGCACCGACAAACTCACTTCGTCGTCCGGTTGGCCGCATTGGCACTCGCCGGCCATTACACACCACAATATGGCGTTCATCAGTCGCGCCGCTCATTTTTACCTGTAATCGCTCTACAGCCGAATCGACGAAACGCGAAGTACCCTGCGCGGTCACTTCTTCACCAAGCACGTGCCACGGTTCAATGGCGGTACGAATTTCCAGATGGATATCCTGGTGAGTTATGTTACCAATATGTGGAAAGCGGAATTCTTTAAAGGGAGCAAACCATTCCAGTTTCAGGGGATACCCTGCCGACTGTAAATCACAGATAACATCACGTATATCCTGCCAGACATAATGTGGCAGCATAAAACGATCATGCAGCTCAGTACCCCAGTAAATGGGTTTTTTCCTGTAGGGATTTTTCCAGAATTTTATTATCAAAGAGCGCAGTAGCAGTAGCTGTACCATGCTCATGCGGACATGTGGCGGCATTTCAAATGCACGGAATTCTACCAGCCCTAAACGACCGCTAACGCTATCTGGCGAGTAGAGTTTATCGATACAAAACTCCGAGCGATGTGTATTGCCACTGACGTCCACTAACAAGTTGCGCAACAGCCTGTCGACAATCCATGGTGAGGGAGTTTCATCTTCTGGCATTTGCTGAAAAGCAATCTCAAGTTCATACAGACTATCATCACGTGCCTCATCAACTCTCGGCGCCTGGCTGGTCGGACCAATAAATAGACCTGAAAAAAGGTAAGACAGACCCGGATGATGCTGCCAGTAGGTGACCAGGCTTTGCAGCAGGTCAGGGCGGCGCAGCATTGGGCTATCTGCCGGCGTCTCTCCGCCAATAGTTACATGATTGCCGCCACCCGTTCCGGTATGACGGCCATCCAGCATGAATTTTTCAGTTGCCAGTCTCGCTAACCGCGCCTCTTCATAGACAGCCTGTGTGTTAGATACCAGTTCATCCCAGCTATGTGCAGGATGAATGTTGACTTCAATTACACCGGGGTCGGGCGTTACAGCAAATCGTTTAAGGCGATGGTCGTGCGGCGGTTCATAACCTTCCATAAACACCGGCATTTTTAACTCGGCAGCCGTGGCTTCTATCGACCGCACCAGGTCAAGATAATGCTCCAGGTGAGTCAGCGGAGGCAGGAAGACATAGAGATGTCCGCCACGCGGTTCAATGCATAATGCGGTATGTATCAGATCGGCATATTGCTCAGTATCATTGCTGTCAGCAAGCTGTTCCTGAAGATTCTGTGGGCGTGGGGGTGCATTACTGAATTCGCTATAACGTAAAGCCACTTCGCCATACACGTCACCCAGAGGCCCTCTGGTTTCAAATGTGCATCGCTCGGGATCGGCGTCGCGCTTTTTCTTCTCTACCCAGGGCAATGAATCCAGCGGTAGCCGATAGCCCATTGGCGAGTCGCCCGGCAACAGGAACATGTGATTACGCCTGAATGACCATTGGCAGGACAACCAGCCAGTTTTTTCACCCTCAGAGTTCCATTTTAGCGGCAATACGTAACCCGTGATTTTATCGATACCCTTTTCAAACAGGCGTCGCAGGCGATCACGCTCGGTCTGTTCTTCCAGCTTGTTATCCAGCGGGTCAACGTTGGCAGGTAAGGTGCCTTCTTTCCACAGATAGAAATACACATCTTCGTAGGCCGGCTTGATAACTTCATCATCAATGCCGAGATAACCGGATAATGTTTCTGCAAAAAGCCTGGCATCATCCGCATCATATTGCTCGGTGCTGTCTTCGCGGGCAATCCATCTTTGATCATGCCAAACAGCTTCACCGTCTGTGCGCCAGAAACAACCAAGCGCCCAGCGCGGCAGCACTTCTCCGGGATACCATTTGCCCTGCCCATATTGCAATGCTGCTCCCGGTGCAAAACGCTGCTTCAGGCGCCTCAGCAGGTCGCCTGCTCGTTCACGTTTATCTACACCTAGCGCAGCGGTATTCCATTCTTCACTCTCCATATCATCAATCGAGACGAAGGTTGGTTCACCTCCCATGGTCAATCGAACATCATTTTCCATCAACTCCTGATCAACCTGTTCGCCGAGTGAAATTATTTCTGACCATTGCTGATCACTATACGGCAGTGTTACCCTGGGATCTTCATGGACACGGGTAACTTCATTGTGAAAATAAAACTCAACCTTGGCTTTATCGCTGCCGCCGGTTATCGGTGCCGCGCTTACCGGGTTCGGTGTACAGGCCAGAGGGATATGACCCTCACCGGCAAACAGGCCTGATGTTGGGTCAAGTCCAACCCAACCGGCCCCTGGCAAGTAGACTTCCGTCCAGGCATGCAGATCCGTGAAATCCTTTTCAGTGCCGGATGGTCCATCCAGCGACTTCTCGTCTGCTTTCAGCTGCACCAGGTAGCCTGATACAAAACGTGATGCCAGACCCAGGTGCCGCAGTATCTGCACTAGCAACCAGGCTGTGTCACGGCATGATCCTCGACGTAGGGTAAGCGTCTCGTCACATTTCTGTATACCCGGCTCCATGCGAATGTTGTATCCAATATGCTTTTGCAGCTGCTGGTTTAATGCAACCAGAAAATCGTTGGTTTGCCTGCGTGAACGGTCAATCCCCGCTACATATTTTTCTAGTAGCGGTCCACGCGCATTAATGGCCATGTAAGGTTTAAGTTCACTGGCAAGCCGTTTTTCATATTTGAATGGATAGTGATTGGCAGCTTCATCAAGAAAAAAATCAAAGGGGTTGATTACCACCATCTCAGCGACAAGATCGACTTCGACTGAAAACTTTTTTGTTTTCTCTGGAAATGACAGGCGCGCAAGGAAATTACCATAAGGATCCTGCTGCCAGTTAATGAAATGTTCTTCCGGATAAACTTTCAACGAGTAGCTGTGTATTGGAGTACGGGTATGCACCGCGGGGCGCAACCGAACGATATGCGGTGACAGATTAACCATACGGTCATACCGATATTCAGTCTTATGATTGATTGCAACACGAATTGCCATTATCTACTCCGATACAAGAAAAATTACTGTCAGCTAATATGTGAAGCAATAAACGTTCCACAACTTATAAATATCAGCATTTACATCAAACGCTTACCCATGCTGCATACATGTTAATATTTCAGTTAATAGATCGCACTCAACGCTCAATCGCTGCACTACTATAGCGCACCGGGACAAAGAAACGACTCAAAAAGGAACTGATGTATGAACCGGTTTACATGCGCTGGTAATAATTAATGAGCATTTTTTTCGTAAGCGCAGGTAATGAATACAAGCACTGACAGACTAGTCGTTGATCACCCGGGTTCTGATTATTCTTCATCCCTTTAGGTTAAATATGTATAGAATGGATCCATCCCGATTTCTACCGAGTTAAGGAAAAGCACCCAAATACATCATGTGGATCAATGCGACATGTAATCTTGATTTTAATATAAAGTCACCGACGCCTTTAGTGTTAATGCTGCGCCCCCGCAGTGGCTCACAACAATGGGTAGCACAGGAATCCTACATTCTTTCGCCGTATGTTCCCGTCGTAGAATTCACAGATATTTTTGGCAATCTGTGTCAACGACTGGTTGCCCCGCTTGGTGATTTTTCGATTAAGACCTCAGCCAGGGTGATGACCGCAGACAATGTTGATATGGAAGCCGGTGCCTGTTTTGTTGAAGTTCAGAACCTCCCTGAGTCTGTGCTGACGTATTTACTTCCGAGTCGCTACTGCGAATCAGACAGGCTAGGCACTCTTGCCTGGGAGATAGTGTCAGGATTCCAACAAGGCTACGACCAGGCGTCGGCCATAGACTGCTGGGTTAGAAACACTGTCAAATATACACCCGGATCGAGTAATTTTCCTGTCTCAGCCGAGGAAGTCAATCTGCGCGGTGAGGGCGTCTGTCGCGACCTTGCTCATCTTGGTATTGCTCTGTGCCGAAGCATTAGCATTCCCGCTCGCCTGGTTGTTGGATATCTTTATCAGCTTCAACCCATGGATCTGCATGCATGGTTCGAGGTTTACGTTGGCAATCGCTGGTACACATTCGATCCCACACAAGACAAGCTTCGCGGTGGTCGAATTGCTGTGGCATATGGTCGCGATGCAGCCGACGTTTCAGTATTCCATCAGTTTGGTGCCGGTGATATTTTATCCAGCATGGAAGTGCGAGCTGAACTGCTTGACGGTGATTCAACATGAATCATGGAGCGTACTTTTTCGACACAACCGTACATAAAGATAGCCGTACTTAAAAAAAATTGGGCCAGCAATAACTGAATGATTTCAGTTATTACTGACCCGTCTTTACAGGTAACCGCAAGCCTACGGCGCTTAGTTTATTTTATAAACAGCATTTCCTGATACTTCGGCAAAGGCCACAGCTCATCGGCCACTTCTGTTTCAAGTGCATCAGCATGAGAGCGGACTTCATCCATCAGGGCACGAATTGTTTTTGCGCAGAATTGCATATGCTCTTCAGTCGAAGCAAAGTCATGCTGCTCCATTGCCTCACTCAGTTTACCGACAGCTTCCATCATCGCGTTGGCTTCAGCTGCAACAGAGATTGCTGTAGAATTATCCAGATCAATTTCCATATCAACCAGGCTGGAATTTGTTAATGCCAGGTCTGCCAGGTAACGAATTGCGGCAGGATAGATTAGCGTCTTGGCCATATCTATGACCAGTTTTGCTTCTACTTCGATAGATAGAATGTATTGTTCCGAATAAACCTCAAACCTGCTTTCCAGCTCAACAGGCGAGAGTACGCCGGTGCTTTCAAATAACTCCTTAACTGACTCTTCACGCAGTGCCGGCAAGGCATCCGCGGTAGTAGGAATATTCTTTAACCCGCGTTCTTTAACAGCTGCTTCGTGCCAGTCTGATGAGTAGCCGTCGCCACCGAAAACAGCCGCCCCATGCTCTTCCATCAGTGTTTTCAGTACTGAAATTACAGCATCCGCAGTCTCGGCACCGTTGGCAAATTCAGCTTCCAGTTTTTCGGCAATCCAGTTTAGTGAATCGGCCAGCATAGTATTCATCGTTATCAGCGGACCGGAGACAGACTGTGAAGAACCTACTGCACGGAATTCAAAACGGTTGCCGGTAAAGGCGAAGGGTGAAGTCCTGTTTCGATCACCCGGATCACGTTCAAAATTAAGTATCTGGCTAAGCCCCAGATCCATTTCCCCACCTTGATCGCTGGCAGTAAGATTTCCTTGCTGGATATCCAGAAATACTTTTTCCAGCTGGTCACCAAGGTAGACAGAAAGAATTGCAGGAGGCGCCTCGTTGGCGCCGAGGCGATGGTCATTACCCGCTGTAGCTATAGCCGCTCGCAGCAGTGGGCCAAACTTATGCACGCCGCGAATTACCGCACCACAGAACAGCAGGAAGTTCAGGTTATCGTGAGGTGTGCTGCCCGGATCAAGCAAGTTACCCTGTGTCGAGTTGCCAACTGACCAGTTTACGTGCTTACCGGATCCATTGATGCCGGCAAAAGGCTTTTCATGCAGCAGGCAGGTGAAACCATGTTTCTTGGCAGTGCTTTTCATCAATGTCATCATCAGCTGCTGATGATCAGCGGCGACGTTCGCCGCCTCGAAGTAAGGAGCAATTTCAAATTGTCCCGGTGCAACTTCATTATGGTGTGTCTTGGCAGGAATACCGAGTCGGTACAGCTGATCTTCAAAGTCCTGCATAAAAACCTGAACACGAGCAGGAATAGCACCGAAGTAATGATCATCAAACTCCTGGCCTTTTGCAGCTGGAGCACCAAATAAGGTACGCCCTGCCAGTAACAAGTCTGGTCGGCTGTTAGCAAAGTTGCTGTCAACCAGGAAGTACTCCTGTTCCGCGCCACAGCTTGAATTCAGTGGTGCAACATCAGTTTCACCCATCAGCGAAAGCACTTTTTGTGCCGCCTTGTTCATTGCAGAATTAGAGCGCAACAGCGGGATTTTCTTATCCAGCGCTTCACCAGTCCAGGACATGAAGACACTGGGAATCATCAGCACCGCGCCGTTTTCGGTATGCATAATGAAAGCAGGGCTGGTCGGATCCCATGCTGTGTAACCACGCGCTGCATTAGTCATGCGGATGCTGCCGTTAGGGAATGAGGAACCATCCGGCTCACCTTTAATCAGCAGGCTGCCTGAAAATTCTGTAATCGCATTGCCTTCAGGACTGGTGATAATAAAACCGTCATGTTTTTCAGCGGTGATATTAGTCATCGGGTAGAAAAGATGAG
>Ga0316190_10001453_pt1 | contig 17103 bp, 14 predicted proteins | sample Eddworburrow2_MG_FD_204929 | JGI IMG/M metagenome (GOLD analysis project Ga0316190, IMG submission 204929) | Coastal sediment microbial communities from Maine, United States - Eddy worm burrow 2 | ecosystem: Environmental > Aquatic > Marine > Coastal > Sediment | place: USA: Maine | collected... | reverse complement strand
GGATTTCCGACGGCCCCGAAGGGCAATCAGTGCTCACCACCGGAGATCCGGTGGCCATGGCCTCAATCAATACATTTCCGAGACCTTCGTAACGTGATGACAAGACAAACACGCCGGCGTGCCTCATATACTTGAAAGGGTTCTGCACAAACCCAGGGATCTTGACATCGGCGGCAACGCCGAGCTTCTCTGCCAACGCTACCAAGCGGGCTCGCTGTTTGTCTGTCTTCCTGGGAGTTTTTGCCTCTCCAATGATCATCAGTCGCGCTGGCCGCAATTTGCGTACCCGCGCGAAGGCGCGGATCAGGGTGGGGAAATCTTTCGCGTGCCCTAGACGCCCCGCCCCCAAGACTACAGGCGGCGCATCTGGCAGGAACCACGGGTCGTCCAGTGGCTCCTCTGACTGGCTGAGCAACTGGGGAGTAACCGCGGGGTTGTAGATCGTTGTGATGCGTTCCCGGGCTAACCCGGTGCGTGCCGCTACATCGTCAGCAACGCCGTTAGACACGGCGACGACTGCGTCGGCCAACTTGTAGGCTCGACGCAACAGCGGTGGCAGGTAATAACGGCTCAAACCAGTGACCAGAGGATGCCCTGCCACGAGGTTATTATGCTCACTGACTATCAGTCGAGTAGGTACGCCTGCCTGTTTTCGGGCGCGGATAGCTTCCAGATTCATATGCGGCGTGGCTGCGTAAAGGGCGTACGGCCGTTCGCTCCGCAAATAACGGACCAAATCGGAGTAGTACGGCTGGGTGCCGGAAGCGCTGGTTGCTACAAGCAATAGTCCCCAGAAAGGCACGACACCCTTGGCGTCAGCCAACAGAAACTGGCGTCCCGCATTGAAGACGGAGGAGCGGGATAGCTCGATTACTCTGACTTGGTCGGGAACTTGGGCGGCCAGCGGACCTTCGGCTTCGCAAAGCAGCAGGTCGACTCGATGCCCCCTTTGCGCAAGCGCACCGGCGAGGATGAGCCAGACCTTTTGCACCCCCCCGCCTCCTAAATGGTCGAGGAAAAAGGCGACGTGTTTGACTGCTGGGTCCTTAGCTGAATCCCTTCGGCTCGCAGCGATATCGGTGTGAACCGTTTCGCCCATTGCTTTTGCGAACATTCGATCGCCCCTCGATTGCGTGCTTTGAACCATGCCGATAAAGTCAGCGCTCGAGATACCGACCCGGGGATTCTCCGTCACTGTCACCGGCCCGGCAAGATTCATTAGCCAACGTCCGATTGGCGTTCTTCATGCCCATACATCGCCCGGAACTTGGAATCCTGCAAAACACCCTGGCATACTATGCGATTACAGCGAAAAAGCGTACTTTATACCACTGGCCAAAGGACGCAAAAACGTTTGTCTGAAGCAAGAGCTCGCTTTTTGGAAATACGATGATTTACGTCGCTCGCCTGTTGAAATCACTACACTATTCGATATTTCAGTAAGTGAAAAAATACCGTTTTGTTGCGGGTGAGAGCCAGTTCACAACTCCCAGACTATGCATCGATGAACTCTGAACCCGAATCCCTGGCCAAATTCAACGTTGACGTTCATATCGCCAAAGGTCTGTCTGGGTGGCGATTGCTCTACACAAGGATATTGGAACACATCCGGCCAGAATCCGTGCTAGAGGTTGGCAGTGGTAGTCCTGACTTTCTGCAGGCGCTCGAAGGCTGCCAGAGACGGGTCGCAGTTGACGGCGGCGACAGATGGCAGCAAGAGTTTCTTGAATCTGGTATTGGCTTTTATAACATCGACTTGGACCATGATCCCTTGCCGGAACTCGACCCCTTTCAGGTATCAGTGTGTTCGGATGTGTTCGAACATTTACTGTATCCCGACCGAACACTCCATATGTTGCGCACGCTTACGACCGAATCCGGCGTGCTTATGTCGCATGTCCCGAATGAGTTTCGGTTGGCTAAGACGCTGAAAATCATGTTAGGTCGTCGTGAAGCGAAGTATTCGCATCCCCACTGTGATGAATATAATCACCCTCACTTGCGGCGATTCACTCGAATCGGTTTCAAAAAATTTCTGGAGCGGGAATTCAAGTACAACTTGTTCGTTTCTGATTTGCGCTATGGCACCCTCGCGGGTCTGATTAACCGGGTCGGTATCAGGGTGCCCTATGCTCTCGAAGGGGGCCCTACTTATCTGAGCACAAACAGCCACAACACTTTCGAAAGGCTGTGCCGGATAAAACAGGCGCTGCTTTGAGTGCGCGCCGGGCCCTTGGATCATTGCAATCATCAGGTGGGCGACGGGAGCGATAGATTCACGCGACATTTTCCCGCTGTGTCGCGGGGGAGGGCCCGGAACTCAAGGCAATTATCATTGCTATCGGGAGCCAGAAGGCGAACCAAACCTCTTTAGGCCGATCAATCAGTCGGTCGCCCGCCGTTATCAGAAATACCATTGCGAACACCAGGGCCGCGAGCCAAGTATAGTCGCCTGTCTGATTACCGATACCGTAGGCCCGCTTGCAGGCTAAAGTCAGCATGCCAATCAGTAATGTCAATCCTACCAGTCCTCCATCCCGGAACGTTGCGAAATAAGCGCTATGTGCGTTTAATCGATGAGTTCCGATTTCGATCACGGCATTGGACAGATAACCGGAACCCATCAAGGGGCGATGCAATGTCTCTTTGATGATGTCTGACCATAGCGCAATTCGAGTCGAGTCGCCCCTTGCAATCATTTCGTCTGCGATCCGGGGTTCGATCAAGACTACAGTAACCATTACAGAGCCCAGCATCGCCACAACAAGAAGGATGCCTTTAATACCTTGTCGTCTTAAGCCGAAAACACCAGTTGCGCATGTTATGGCAACCAAAGCGCCACGGCTTTGCGTGAGGAAGAGTAATAGAACAAGCGCAGTTAGGACCACTAGGTAAGGTAGGCGCGAAACAAGGCCTTGCTTGGAGATGAAGAATGCGAAACCCCATGTGCAAACAGCACCATACACAAAAGCCAGGTCGTTCGGATTCTCCGTTAGACTGAATCCGACGACTCTTGTGTCAGGAAAGCTATGCGCACTGTACCAATACAGCATGGTAAGCATGCCTGCCAATCCAGCGGCAAAGAACAAGATGTGCCGCATCTGCTCATATTGTCTTGGGCGCGTTTGCATCAGCACACGGGTGCCAAGGATGAATATCAACAGTTGGGCTCCATGCTTGAGATGATCATATACTCCGCGCCAAGGAGTGGGCTCTTCAAAAAAGGCGTCGCTCCAGGTGACGCTAGCCAGCATGTACGAAATATAGAACAGGCAGAGGAAGAATAAGTTGTCGCGATTGACCAGCCGAAATGCTTGCGGGATCAGGGGAATGGTTATGATTGTTATGATGATGTAATAGAGTTTGTAGTGGTCGCTTTCAAAAGATTTGGGAACGAAGAAATAGCCGAGGAAAAAAAGACCGTAGCAAACCAGCAAGATTTGAGAAATTGGCAAAGACCGGAGATGTGTTGTTAGCTGCACTACCGCTCCATACTTGGGGGACGAATGCGTATTGCAGTGAGTATAAGCGGCATAAACGGCATTTTCCTCGATTTCCTCGGTACCGTCAGTCGGTTCACCGATTGACTGGTTAGTCGCCCCTTCGAAGCCGTTTTCATCTGAAATTTGCCTACGGATTGGTGCGCAGCATAAGCAACACCGGCATCTGAGCACGATTTTCAGAAGCCTTCATACCCACGGCGCGAAATCTGACCTGCCGCCTCCGTTGATGGGGCAGCCAAGTGGTTTGTCGACGAGCAGGTTGCTTGGTCAGTCAAACAGACCGGGCTGTGGCGGTGCCCGGCACGGGGGCGCCCCGTCGCTTCGGCCTCAGTGGCTTTCGCACCAAGGTGATTGAGGATCTCCTCGATCACCACCGGATCTTCGATGCAAGCAATGATCTGCGCGGCCCCTCCACAGACCGTGCAGATAGAGCTGGACCCATATCTTCTGCAGTTTGTGCGTTTTTATAGATGCGAATCTCGTCTGTAATCCGCGAGGAGTAGAAAGATAGCTATTTTCTCAATGGCATGAGGATGGGGATTGGTGAAACCGATGAGAGTCACATTCTTTTTGTTGGCGCTGACAATTGCCCCGTTGGTTTTGGCCGGTGACAAAACACACATCAGTTGGGCGACCGCGACCAAAGGCGGCGGATTTCAGCTGTTTGGAACAAACCTGGCGGAGGTGATCAATGCCACGGACCCCCAACTCGAGGTTGGGGCAATTGCGACCAGGGGAAGCCGGCAGAATCTCGAGTTGCTGGAGGCCGGCGAAGTTGATGTCGGCCAAGTCGAGGGTAACGCCGCGCGTATTGCACTGGACGGTGTAGGCCGCCCGTCAGCAGATCTGAAGATATTGTCGGTGATGTATCCGAATCCCGGAATGTTTGTCGTACGTGGCGATTCCGGATACCAAAGCATAGAAGATTTAAAGGGTCAGCCGATTGCTTTCGGCACCAAGGCCTCTGGGCTACGAATACTAGCGAACGATGTGCTTGACGGCCTGGACCTCCAACCGGACAAGGACTTCCGCCAGATTATTTTGAAGAAGGCCGCGGAAGGCCCGGACCTGGTACTGGAGGGCAAAGCAGAAGCGTTGTGGGGTGCGGGAATCGGTTGGCCCGGCTTTGTGAAAGTTGCCAATGGAACATCAGGGGGCAGATTCATACCGCCATCGAAGGAACAGATACAGCAAATTCTCAAGAAACACCCGCATCTGCAGAAAATGACGGTTCCAGCCGGCACCTACAAGGGCCAGGAGAAAGATATCCAGTCCGTCGGTCTTTGGTCATTGATTCTGGCGCGCCCTGATCTCGATGAAGACACTGCTTATCGGCTGGCGCGCGCAATTCACCTCGGTCATGAATCGCTGGTCCGCCGCCTGCCGCAAGGCCAATATACGCAGGCAGCAAATACCGTGAAGTACGTACCTGCCGAACGGCTGCATCCCGGTGCTGCAAGATACTACAAAGAGATCGGGTTGTTGCCCCGTTCGACTGGCGTTGTACAAATCACGCCACTTGGGAGCCATGATGGCGAGTTCTGTCGCTATGACCGGGCATTGCTTCTTGAAGATCCGGACGGAACGCGGCTGCTATATGATGCCGGTCGGACTGTAGCTGGGCCGGATGATCCACGTCTGGGGAACATCGATGTCATATTGGTCAGCCATATGCATGGTGATCATGTTGGCGACCGACATCTGCCTGCAGTCAATGCGGGCGAGTGCGCTGCACCGGACTTGTCAGTTGAATCCGTACCCAATACCAACAGCGTTAACATTGCCTTGGCAAAACGCGCCACGATTGTCACCGGCAGCGAAATGCCGAAGTTCTTCGCAGCAAAGCTCAAGGCACTAGGAGGTAGTCCCAAGCAGTCACAACTGGTGCGTTTTGGTGCATCAAAAAAGGTCAATGGTGTTTCCCTGACGACGGTACCCGCAGCGCATTCCAATGGCATAGGCGGCAGCATGATTGGAGGCGAACTGGGCGCTTTGCTTGACCTGTCGGGCCTTACCGCCTATGCCGGCCCACCCACCGGTTATGTCTTGATATTTTCAAACGGGCTCAAGGTTTATCTTTCCGGAGATACCGGGATTACTGCGGAACAGAAAGCCGTCGTTAAAGATCACTACGGCGTGAATCTGGCCGTCATGAATATTGGCGACACCTACACAACCGGACCACGGGAAGCAGCATACGTGGTCAACGAACTGATCGAGCCTACGTCGGTGATCGCTTCACATGCGAACGAGCAAGCGACCAAAAACGGCAAACTGCTCGCAGGCACCAGAACTGAAGAATTTGTGCAGGCATCCGAGATGCCGGTGCATATCCCTCTAAGTGGAAAGACAATGCATTTTGATGGACAGGGAAGATGTCAATCGGGTTGCGAGTAATCAGAAAGCCAAGTTACCCCATCGATGATCAGCGCCTTGATCCGAGCCTTTTTGATCACCAATCTGATCTGCCCGGAATTATTAGAGGTCCCCTTAAGAAATCAGCTAGAAGCCATCTGCGGCCTGCTGCAGCGCTTCGACCCAGTCGGACAAGCGCCGCCCGTTTACACCAAAATCCCAATAACCGGTTTTTGATCGGCTGTAGGCGAAGAATGTCGACGACTCATCATTGACGGCGACCGCACGAAAGCTCACCTTGTCGATGAATCCGAACAATGCGCTGCGCTGCTCCGCCTCCACCTGCAGGCCGTCGCTTGACAGGCCGACGATGCGGCTGCGCGGCGCCTGCTTGACAACCTCCACCCAGGCCTGGGCCAACCGTTCTGCCGGCAGCTGGAACCTCGGCGCCGTCGCATCGGGATGCAGCGATGCATCGGCATCCGTCGGCGCGACCAGCCAGTGGTTCGGGCTGGTCGGGCGCTGTAGGGCGCCAAACTCGAGGAACCCGGACATCGTGGAGATCTCCTTCGGTTGGCCGGACTCGGCACCGGTGTTCACTGACACCACGGTCAGCAGAAATGCAATGATGCCGGTGACTGCAAAAACGCGTGTCATATCTTCGTGATCTCCAATCGGCCGCTCGTTGCCGGGCGGCGCCGTGCCGGTTTATTTGGAAGGAGAAGGACCGCCACCAATTTCGCCGACAGCCTTTGGGGCGACCAAGAGGGGGATTCTCGATACGCTTTTCGGCTCGAAAGCTCACGCGCGAGTCTGGATGCCTTCAACGTTAAAGACCACAATTTTCGTCGCTGTTTTTGAGCCGTCAACCGGCAGTGGCCTGTCCCCTGTCAAGCGGGTGAATGTCTACCCCAGCAGCGCCGTGGGAATTCAAACCGACGCCGGGGCCCGTCGTGTTAAACCTTTCGGCCGATCGCAGGACTAACCTGGGACGATCACCGGCATCGAGGAACCTTTGGCCAAGCTGACTGCATTCCTGCTTCTGCTGCTCACTGCGTCCGGCGTTGCTCCGGCTGCCGACAGCGCACGCACCGATCAGGTCCGGCTCAGCCTGCTGTCCGAGCGCGCGGCAGCGATTCCGGGCGCAACGCTTTGGCTCGGCCTGCGTTTTGAACTGATCCCGCACTGGCACGTCTACTGGCGTAACCCAGGAGACTCGGGCGAGGCGCCGAGGGTCGACTGGCAACTGCCCGGCGGCTGGCGGGCAGGAAACATCCACTGGCCGACGCCACAGCGCATCCCTGTTGGCCCGCTGGTGAACTACGGCTACGAGGATTCGGTCACGTTGCTGGTGCCGGTTGCTGTCCCGCCAGACCAGTCGACCGGCGCGCCGGTCGACATCGTCGCCGACGTCAGCTGGCTGGTTTGTCGCGAAGAGTGCCTTCCGCAGGAAGCAAGGCTGCAAATCTCCCTGCCCGTGGCGCAGGCCAGCGGCAGTCCCGCGTCGAACCCATCCTTCGACGCCGTGCGCGCACAGTGGCCGGTGGCCTCGCCGGGCACTGCAGGGTACGTTCGGGAGGACGGTGCGCTGACGCTGCGCATCGACGCGACCGGCTGGGCCAACGCGCAGATCGCGGAGCTGTGGTTCGCCTCCGACAATTGGGGACCGGTCGCGCCTTCGCAACCTCAGGCATGGCGATTTGACGGCGATGCGTTGCTGATGACACTGCCGGCGGGCGAGGCCCCGGTGACCACTGGCAGGCCGCTGGAAGGGCTTCTGGTTGTGACGGAGTCAGGTTCTGACGGCCCCTTGACGCGCGGCTTCGAGATTAGCGCGATGCCGCTCGACGCCGCATCGACACCGGCGGGCGAGCCACCCGTGAACTTGATCCTCGCGCTGGGTTTCGCTCTGCTCGGCGGCCTGTTGCTCAACCTGATGCCCTGCGTACTGCCGGTACTGTCGATCAAGGTTCTCGGCCTGGTGCAGCACGCCGGCGGCCAGAGCGCACGGCATGGCCTGGTGTTCGGCGCCGGGGTGCTGCTGAGTCTGCTTGCGCTTGCCGGCCTGTTGATCGCGCTGCGCGCCGGCGGCGCATCGCTCGGCTGGGGTTTCCAGCTCCAGGAACCCTGGGTCGTGATCGCCCTGCTGTACCTGATGCTGGCGCTCGGCCTGAATCTGTCCGGCGTGTTCACCCTGGGCAGCGGGCTGGCAGGCGTTGGTCAGACGATGACCGAGCAAAAGGGATTGCGCGGGACCTTCGCGACCGGTGTGCTCGCGGTGATAGTCGCCAGTCCCTGCACCGCGCCTTTCATGGGGACCGCGCTCGGCTTCGCGCTGACCCGGCCGCCGCCAGAGACCCTGCTGGTGTTCGCCGCACTCGGAGTCGGATTCGCGCTGCCGGTGACACTCCTCGGCATCTGGCCACGCTGGGTTCGCCTGCTGCCGGCGCCCGGTGCCTGGATGGAACGTCTGCGCAATGCGCTGGCCTTTCCCTTGTATGCGACGGCCGCCTGGCTGCTGTGGGTGCTGAGCCAGCAGGTCGGCCCAAGCGGGCTGGCAGGCGCGCTGGCCGGTAGCGTGCTGCTCGCATTCGGCCTTTGGTGGCTCGGCCAACCGCTGCGCCGACGCGGCCTGCGCAATGCGTTGGGGGGCGCGCTGGTCCTCGGAAGTCTGGCGCTGATGGTCACCGCCGGGCGCGACACGCTGACGGCATCGGCGGGGCCCTCGGCCGAGACCTGGAGCCGCGATCGGGTCAGCACACTGCAACGGGACGATCGCGCGATACTGGTCAACTTCACCGCCGCCTGGTGTATCACCTGCAAGGTCAACGAGCGCGTCGCGCTGACCACCAACGCGGTCCGCCAGGCACTTGACGAACGCGGTATCGCCTACCTCAAGGGCGACTGGACCCGCCGTGACCCGGCGATAACCCAGGAGCTACAGCGCTATGGGCGCAGCGGCGTACCGTTATACCTTTTATATCCCGCTGGGCAGGGCACACCCGAGGTCCTGCCACAGCTGCTCACCGAAGCCCTGGTCCTGCAGGCACTGTCCCGAATCGACAAGATCTGACACTTACTGGAAAGGAGACATTGCGATGTTGATGAAACCCATCTTGGCTACCCTGCTGTTTGCCATGGCAACCACCGCCGGCGCCGCGCTGGAGATCGGTGAACCGGCACCCGGCTTTACCGGTATAGACACCAGCGGCAAGAGCCACGCGCTGAGCGACTTCCGCGGCAAGCCGGTGGTCCTGGAATGGACAAACCACGACTGTCCGTACGTGCGCAAGCACTACAGCAGCGGAAATATGCAGCGTCAGCAGCAGACCGCCACCGGACAGGGCGTGGTTTGGTTGTCAATCATTTCGTCCGCACCCGGCAAGCAGGGGCATGTCACACCCGCCCAGGCCGATGCCCTGACCGCCGAGCGCAACGCGGCACCGAGCGCCGTGATCCTCGACGAGAAGGGTGAAATCGGCCGACTATACGAGGCCAAAACCACGCCGCATATGTACATCATCGACGCCGACGGCAAGCTCGCCTACATGGGCGGAATCGACAGCATCGCCTCGGCCAACCCGGCCGATATCGGGAAAGCCACCCAGTATGTCCCGGCAGCACTGGCGCAGGTTATGAACGGTGAACCGGTGGCGCCGAGCGTCACGCGCCCTTACGGCTGCTCGGTGAAGTATTGACCGATTCGAGAGAAGCCCAGGAGATTGTTTCGGTCTGCTATGACCGGACACCTCGCTAAGAGCGAGGTCAGATACGAGGGCTGTAGGGGTGAGATAAATTCAGACGCCGCGATAGTTGGTATGTTTTTCACCGTAACCGAGGTGTTCAGGGTTCGGTGCTGCAAATTCGTACTGCCGCTAAAATCGAAGCGACCCACTTTCTCTCCCCATGCAAACCTATCACCCTGACCCCGTGGGCATTCCCATCCCGCTCGCTGAATTCCTTCTGACGGACGTGTTGAACCGCAAGGATGACCGGGCGGGCGTTTGGAATGACGCGAAATGGCAGTCAATCATCAAGACCTTTCACGCTGAACTGCAAATCAAAAGGATGGGGGAATTCGGGATTCTCAGCTACACATAACTGCAAGGCTTTTGGGGGTTCTGTTGTGATAACGGAATTTACCCGATATTCGAGAGTCTTAGCAGACTCATTCATAAGCCGGGCTAATGTGATGAAGCGTCTATTTTCAGGATTATTGCTATTTATTAGTGCAGGACCGGCCATGGCGACTGAAGAACCCAGCTATACGGTGATCGAACAGTCGGGCGATTTTGAGTTGCGTGCGTACAGCCCGATGATTGTTGCCGAAACACAGGTGTCAGGGCCGATGGACGATGCATCCAGCGCGGGGTTCCGCTTGATTGCGGATTACATCTTCGGCAATAACACGTCACGTGCGGGCGGTAACGAAAAAATCAGCATGACCGCACCTGTGACCATGGAGCCCGAGTCAGAAAAGATCAGCATGACGGCACCTGTCAGCATGGAACAAACCGGGGATCAGTGGCGGGTGCACTTTGTCATGCCCAGCCAATACACCCTGGACACCCTGCCGAAGCCGAATAATCCAGCGGTCAGATTGCGTGAAGTGCCCGCAAGCAATTATGCGGTGATTCGTTTTTCTGGCTTGGTGGGTGAGAAAAAGCGGGCTGCTAAAACGGAGGAGCTGATGACCTGGCTGGATAGCAAGGGCATCACGCCAATCGGTCAGCCTGAGCTTGCCCGTTACAACCCACCATGGACGCTGCCCTTTCTACGCCGCAACGAGGTTATGGTGGCTTACTAGTACGCGGCGCGCTATACATATGTTTACCGTCATCGGTCTTCAGCGGCATCCCGGCACCGGGCGATGGCGCGTATACACCAACACGCCAACACCCGAATTGGCTTCCCCGCCAGCCGGTAACGGCAAGGTGATCGCGTCCTTGCGAGATAGTGTGGGTATCGGGCTATCAACCCACTACTTCACAAGTCTCTGATATCTTTCAGAAACACCAGCAGAAAGCCGTTTATCGAACCGACGTCCAACCCAAGCTGCCGATTACCGCTTGCGGAAGTCCCCTGCCACTAAAGGCAGCTCCGTACATGCAACCGTGCAATCGGGTTGCGCCTTTGCGTGTTTCCGAGGCCCCTCCGTCAATCGAGAGCCGGATAGTCGGTATACCCGCGCTCATCACCACCGTAGAAGGTGTCCTCATCATAGTCGTTGAGCTTTGCGCCCTTGCGAAAGCGCTCCGGGAGATCGGGGTTAGAGATAAACGGCCGCCCGAATGAGACCAGGTCGCATGCTCCAGCCTGTATCCGCTGCCGAGCTTCGTCAGCCGCATAATTCCCGTTGGCGATATAGGCCCCCTGGAAATTTTCACGGATGGCCTGGATGACAGCTTCCGGGCGACCCTCGACGGCGTTTCCTTGGAACGAGTCTTCGACCACTTCGATATAGGCAATCCCCCTGTCGCTGAGCTCTCGGGCCAAGGTACTGTATGTCGCCACCGGGTCATCGTCGTGCATGTCGTTGAATGTGCCTGTCGGGGAGACCCGGATACCGGTGCGTTTGCAACCCCAGACATCGGCCACCGCATCAACCACCATCAGCGGAAAGCGCAGGCGATTGTCTATCGAGCCGCCATATTCATCGTCGCGCCTGTTCGACTTGCTACGAATGAACTGATCAAGCAGGTAACCGTTGGCGCCATGGATTTCGACCCCATCGAAACCGGCACGTTTGGCGTTTTCGGCACCTTTGCGGAACTGCTCCACAACCGATGGGATTTCTTCGTGCAGCAGGGCCCGTGGCTGCAGGACTTCGACCAGACCAGAGCGCTCATCGATGAAAGTCATTGCACCCTCTGGCTTGATAGCTGAGGGGGCGACCGGCAATTGGCCGTCCGGTTGCAGCTCCGGGCGAGAAATGCGTCCCACGTGCCAGAGCTGCAAATAGATACGCCCGCCCGCAGCATGGACCGCGTCGGTTACTAGGCGCCACCCCCCAACCTGCGCAGAGGAATAAATTCCGGGCGTGAAGGCATAACCCTTCCCCTGTGGTGAGACCTGGGTGGCTTCGGCGAAAATCAGCCCGGCGCCGGCCCGTTGAGCATAATAGGTGGCATTGAGTTCCCAGGGGATATCCCCTGGCTGCTTGGAACGTGATCGCGTAAGGGGGGACATCAGAACCCGGTTGGGCAAGACAAGGTCACCCAGGGTGAATGCCCCAAAGAGCACATCTTTTCCTCCTGCCATAATCGACTCCTCAGGCCACTTGAGAATTGCCACTAGGAATTGAGCACCTCCTAGCAGCTATCGACCCATGCTACGCACAGGCGCTGGTTGTCACAAGATCCGGGACAAGGCGTATGGTCGACAACAACAACCTGCCTCGAGAAAATGATCGGACCACCAAAAGCCTTTGAGCCACCGCCCCAGGAAAAGGTTCGGCCAGGGCTGCTCCCCGGTGAGGTTTCTCTGCGTTTTTCGCGCAGCCAGGAAGATGAGAACAAGGACTGCGGACAGTTACGCCAATAGCTTTCCAAGGCGTTTATTGTGGTACGTCCCCTATTCCCCCCTATTTCCCCTCTGTTTTGAAAAATCCGGGCTGGGTATATGTCCCTGGAACACCAAACCACGCCTTAAAAATCGCGCCATGACAAATGCCAACTGTTTCGGGAAGCATCAGAAAGAAAGTTATGTTTTTCAGACAAGGAAGTTCGGATTGGAAGCTAAATGATTCCTCAACACCCCCCGTTCCCATAACGCAAGGTGTCTCACGGGATAACCTTCGATCCAGTCATCCATCACTTGGGCGGGTTTGCCCAGGCTGAAGGGTGGCAGCTGAAGATTGAGTAACCGAAAGGATCCGCTCGGGATATCATGATTCTTATCGCAATTGGGATGGGTTGACGTCAGGATGTAGTTAATATCGCTCTTAAGGAAGTTTTCTAGTGCCAGCAGAACGTCGCGATTGGACAAGTGAAACAAACAGTCGCGGCAGAGCCATAAATCTGCTCGTGGTAAGATATCGCGTACGATATCCAAGTTGATAAACGTTGTATTACTGTTGCCATAATGCGACTGATTGGTCTCAACTAGCGATTCCACTACATCACCCCCGACATAGCTGATCTTTGTTATCCAGTCGATTCTTCTAAACCAATTGTAATCTCCGCAAGGCGCGTCGAGAATCACCCGGACGCCCAAGTCGCTGACTAATTCGGGGATCCTTTTGCGAATATTCTCAGTATACTTAACCGTTGACCCGGGTCCCGAAACACTTTCGCCATTACCCCACCGCTTGGATTCATAGTGATGGCGAAACACGTCCTTAGCATCACCGATTTGTGCAAACTGACGCTCTTCGAGATAGTTCCTGCGTTTTCTGAGGAGAGCCGCGCCACCAGGGAAAGCAGCGATCATCTTGCGGAGATTGTGCTTGATTCTTAGTTTTTTCACGATGGATTGACCAACGACCTTAGCCGACGCATCTGTATTGAGCAGACCGAACCAAAAATGCGAAGATCCGGCTCTGGAAACAGTATACTCCTCTGAGAAAACACAGAAAAAGGTTCGGCCAGAACTTCTCCCCGGCTTGGTTTTTCTGCGGTTTCTGCGAAGTTAGCAGAGTGTGAACCGGGGCTGCCGACGATTTCGCCGACATTCGGATAATGGCCGCCATCACACTAGCCAGATCAGGACGCACCCACGCTGAATGGTCCGGAACATCCCTGCATTGGCAAAACCACCCTGCCCCACATAGGCACCGACATCCAGCAATACCTCACCACGACTAACGTCGCCAGAACGCGCCCGTCAGAACAAAGAAAAAGGTATAGAACTCCAGCCGCCCCGCGACCATCGAGAGCGCCAGCACCCACTTGGAAAGCTCGGACAAGGCGGCGTAGTTCGAGGCCGGCCCGACACCGCCGAGCCCCGGCCCGACGTTGAACTGGCAGGCAATCACTGCCGACACCGCGGTCAACAGATCGAGTCCCTGGCTAGCCAGCACCAGGCTCGCTGCGAGTACCGCGAACAAGGCCAGATAGACCAGGTTAAGCATCGCCGACACCGTCAACTCCGGGATCGCGGCACCACCCAGGTGGATGCGAAACACACCCTGCGGCTCGGACAACTGACGGAAGTCGCGGCCGATCACCTTCATCATCAACTTGACCCGAGCCACCTTGAGGCCACCTGCGGTCGAGCCGGTGCAACCCCCGACGAACATCAGGCTCAACAGGATCAACTGTGCAACCGGCTGCCACTGCGCATAATCTGCGGTCACGAAACCGGTGGTAGTGACGATCGAGACCGCCTGAAACAGCGCCTGGCGAATGCTACTTTCCCACGCGGTTGGCGAATCTGCCTGCTGTTCTCTCAATAAAACGATGGCAATGACCGCGGCCGCCAACAATACGAGCAACAGATAGGCCCTGATCTCGTAGTCACGCGTCACGTCTGCAACACGCCGCTCGACCCATAATCTGTAATGCTGGACGAAACTGATACCAGCCAACAGCATGAACAAGATGATGATGTATTCGATCAGCGGATCGTCGAATGCACCAATGCTGGCGGTACGGGTTGAGAAGCCGCCAGTCGCCAAGGTCGAAAATGCATGGCAGACGGCATCGAATACGCCCATGCCCGCAATCAGCAGCGCCACGAACAGCGCCGCCGTCAGTGCCAGATAAATCCGCCACAGCGTGCGTGCCGTCTCGATCACCCTCGGCTGCAACTTCTCTGCAAGCGCACCGGAAAACTCGGCACGATAAAGATCGCTGCCGCCCTGACCGATCAACGGCAGGATCGCGATGCTCAGCAGAACGATCCCCATCCCGCCAAGCCAATGGCTGAACGCACGCCACAGATGCAGGTCTGCGGGCAGGTCCTCAAGCACTGCCAGCACCGTGGCCCCCGTTGTTGTGAAACCCGAGGCCGACTCGAAAAAAGCATCGGCATAGCTAGGAAAGTAGGCCGAAAAATAAAATGGCAAGGCCCCAAACACGCAAGATGCCAGCCAGATCAGAACCACCAACAGAATGCCCTCACGCTGTTTCAACGCCGGGCGTTCATGGCGAAAACCGGCAAGCAGCAACACCACCGAGGCGCAGGCGGTCGCTGCCACCGCATCCACGAAAGCCATTGAAACCTGATGCAACGCGAGCAAGTCGTAGCCGAGTGGCAGCAACATGCACAGCGCCAGCACCCCGAGAAAGGCCCCGAGGACCCAATAGATGCTGCGCCAATCGATCACCGAACTTCCCGGCACAGCGATCCTCATCTCAGCCCAGGTTCCCCAGAAATTCTTTCTCGAGTTTCTTCACCGCCCCCTCCCGGGCGAAAAAAATCGCGCGATCACCTTCATTGATCACCGTATCTCCCATCGGGATAAGCAACTCGCCGCCCGGTCTGGCAAGGGCGCCGAGCCGGGTATCCGCTGGAAACTTGATTTCCGCGACTTTCTTGCCTGCGTACACACTACCTTGCGGCACGACCAGTTCGATTGCCTCGGCCCCCTCCTCCCCCAGGGTGCGCACCGACACGACACCGCCCTTGCGAACATATTCCAATACCGCGTCCGCCGCCTTTACCCGTCCGCTAACCGAGGTATTGATGCCGAGGCGCTGCGCCAGTGGGATATAGTTGAGGCGATTGATCAGCGGCGCCACCTTGGAGACACCGTAACCACGCGCCAACATGCAGGCGATCAGATTGGCATCGTCGTCATGGGTCAGCGCGATAAACGCATCCGCCTCGGCGATCCCCTCCCTGGCCAGCACCACCTGATCGGTACCGTCAGCGTTGATCACGATAGTGTCGGTGAGTTGTTCGGCGAGAAACTCGCAACGTCGCAGGTTCCGCTCAAAAAGTTTCACCGCGATCCGCTTCGCTTCGAGGGCCCTTGCCAGGGTCAGGCCGATTTCGCCACCGCCGACAAGATAGACCTGCCTTACCGTCTTGCGTCGGCTGATACCCATGAAATGAAGTGTGGCGTCGAGGTGTTCAGCGGTGGTGATCAGATACAGGTGGTCGCCGGGCAAAATGATCTCGTTTCCCGAAGGCACCAGCGTCTCGCCCTCGCGAAAGATCACGCAGACCTTCGAGGTGGCGCCGGCCTGTGCCTCGCTCACATCGAGTTCACTGAGCTTTTTGCCGGCAAACCAGGCATCGGGGAGGACGTTCATGCCGAAGAGCTTGAACTGACCGTCGGCGAAATCGCGGATATCGGAGACACCGGGCACCGACAGCACGCGCAGGATACGCGCGGCCACATCGCTTTCCGGATGGATGATCCGATCGACCCGCACCCCGAGATCGTGCAGCATCCGATCCCACTGCTCGAACTCCGGGGTACGTAGGCGAATCGCCTTGATCGCCTCCGGCGCCACTTCGTTGGCGATCAGGCAGGTCAGCACATTCAGCTCATCCGAGCGCGTGCAAGAGACAAACAGGTCAGCCTTGTCGAGGCCTGCGGAACGCCATTCGGCGATGCTGGCAACGTTACCCAACAAGACCTGTGCATCCAGCACCTCGCGCAGTTCGCGGTGGCGGACCTCGTCCTGTTCGACGATGACAAGATCGTGTCCCTCGCGGATCAGGCGACGGGCAATATATTCGGCGCATTGTCCGCCGCCAGCAAAATAGATACGCATGCTATCTGGCCTTGTACCACCCGCTCTCGCCGGACAGCACTCTGTGAACTGCAGATCAGGAAGCCGGCAGATTCGAAAGACCGCACCTCCACGCGCATTGTATGTCCGGATCGGCTCACCTTGTAGCATCGAGTCCATGTGCCACGCCGGCCAGCATGTCGCCTTTGACACCCGATCCATCTGAGCAGCGCATTCGCGCCAGCGCCCACCATGGTTGATATCGACTGCAAGCTTGGCAGCTCTCAGTTCGGCGCGGCACAGAATCCCGATATTCAGCTTGTCCGATGCCCAGCAGAGGATGGCCGCGTGGCGCAGGAATATTGCAGGAGCCGGCCTCACGAGACTGTCAACGGCATGACGCGCGAGATCATCGGGGCCAATGAGGCAAATAGAGACCGGAAAACTTCTGACAACGTGTTCGGCAACCCGGGGGCCCCTCACCGCCGAGCGGAATACCTCTGCAAAAAGCACCGCCGCGAATTTCGTAGGGAGTTCGAATCACATCCCACGCAAACCCATCACCCTGTTTGCGCTGGGCATTCCCAACTCACCCCTTCATAATCCGCTGAATTTCTTCG
>Ga0316190_10001452_pt1 | contig 17104 bp, 17 predicted proteins | sample Eddworburrow2_MG_FD_204929 | JGI IMG/M metagenome (GOLD analysis project Ga0316190, IMG submission 204929) | Coastal sediment microbial communities from Maine, United States - Eddy worm burrow 2 | ecosystem: Environmental > Aquatic > Marine > Coastal > Sediment | place: USA: Maine | collected... | reverse complement strand
CGTACGATAAGGACGATACGCGCATATTTCATCGAGGCCAGAGGGTGATGTATCCCTCACCACAGGCCGGATATACGAGAGCAATCCTGTCCCTGTCATTAAATTTACAACGTCTTGCAAAATGGGAGGAGACCATATACGCAGGACGGCCAGAGCACTATAGGTTGTCGCGTTTGCGAGTCGATTTTGTACATGGATGTGCAAAATCAATCACGAGGTAGCGACACAATCACAGAGTACAACTAAACAAGACTTACAACTGGTTATTTTACTCTCTCAATGTTAAATTGCACACTGCAAGCTACGATGAGAAAATCAAGAAAGTCAGGATTAGTGATTCGGCCGAGGCTTGCATAATTTCACTGTCGAAGTCGGCTTCTATGAGCAAGTACCTTTCCGTTGAGATGCAGATCGGGACAGATCGAGTGGTATTGGCGGCCGGACATAGCCTTTCTATCTACACACACAGATCAGAGACTTCTCTGCAATGATCAACCGTTAACATTATACGAGCAATACGAATGCGAACTAGTTCAAGGAAACGGATCTTAGTCACAGGCGGCGCAGGCTTCCTTGGTTCACATCTTTGCAAGCGCCTGTTAGCGGAAGGCCATGACGTACTCTGCCTTGATAACTTCTTCACCGGCACCAAAGACAATATTATTCAGCTCATCGAAAACCCACATTTTGAATTAATGCGACATGATGTGACCTTTCCACTGTATGTTGAAGTAGACGAGATTTACAACTTAGCCTGTCCGGCATCACCCATCCACTACAAATTTGATCCAGTACAGACGACAAAAACCAATGTACATGGAGCTATTAATATGCTCGGTCTTGCTAAGAGAGTGAAGGCCAAGATCTTTCAGGCCTCCACCAGTGAAGTGTATGGCGACCCCCAAGTGCACCCTCAGAAAGAAGATTACTGGGGGCATGTTAATCCCAACGGCTTACGCTCCTGCTATGACGAGGGTAAGCGCTGCGCAGAGACCCTGTTCTTTGACTATCACCGCCAGCACAATCTGCGTATCAAGGTAGCGCGAATCTTCAACACCTACGGCCCAAGGATGCATCCCAACGATGGTCGAGTTGTATCAAATTTTATTGTACAAGCGTTGAGAAACGAACCAATAACGATTTATGGCGATGGCAGCCAGACCCGCTCATTCTGCTACGTTGACGACACTATTGAAGCCTTCTTGCTTCTTATGGACACCCCAGACAGCTTTACCGGGCCGGTCAACATTGGCAATCCAAATGAAATTACTATTAAACAGCTGAGCAAAGCCATCATTGAACTCACCGGTTCAAGATCAGAGCTGACCTACAAGCCTATCCCCAGTGATGATCCCACTCAACGTCAGCCTGACATTTCATTAGCGCAGGACAAGCTTGGCTGGGAGCCAACTGACAGACTTGAGGTCGGCTTAAAGCAGACTATTTCCTATTTCGAAAAGTTGCTTGTTGCGCCGTTGTGTTAATTTGCACTCAAATTTGACCCACGTGTAATCCTGTGGGTGGCGAATTGTAAATTTGCGCATAATGGTTGATTTTGCACCTGGTGGAGCAAAAGTTGTTATTGCTGATACCCTGCTTATGAAACAGCAGCTCCAGGTACTTAGTCATTCTCGACAGCGTGCACCTAATCTTTCAACTCTTAATCGATTCCTAATGGGTTTCTGCTCACTGTTTCTAAGTCCACGCCATATCTTGCGGGCTGCCATTATCATCAAGCCATCAACGCTTCTAAGATTCCGCAAAGCACTCAAGAAACACACATATCGCTTACTTTTCTCATCTCATAATTTAAGAAAGGCAAACCAGGGCCAAAAGATCCATCCAATGAACTCACCCAGGCCATCATTGAGATGAAACAGCGCAATCCCCGCTATGGCTGCCTAATGATTGCTGGACAAATCTCAAGAATCTTTGGTCTTGATATCAATTAAAGATGTTGTCAGTCGAGTTCTTGCAAAATACTACCACCCTGCACCTGATCACGATGGTGGTCCTTCATGACTTACATTCACCGGCCATGCGAAAGATAGTCTTTAAGGAGCCTCACGAACATTTGTTGCCTGCATAGACAACTCCATCATCGGCTATTACTCCTTAGCGGTTGGTGCTGTTACTAGAGAAGAGGCCTCTAGTAAGGTACGCAGGAATATGCCAGAGCCTATCCCTGTCATGGTATTAGGCCGCCTTGCAGTGGATACTCAGTGGCAAGGCAAAGATATTGGTGTAGGCATGCTCAAGGATGCCATCATGCGTACTTTGATTGTTGCGAAACAAGCTGGCATACGTGCCATATTGGTTCATGCTCTATCTGAGGAAGCAAAATGTTTCTACCTACACTGTGGTTTTCACGAATCACCTATTAATAATATGACCTTAATTGTCACATTGGATGAAGTCAGAAAAGTCTTTGATATCTAATTTCTATAATTCACGCCCCCAGAACTCTTTATCTGCCTCCACTTTCATATCGCATTTACTTTGTGAAGCCCTGTATATTAGAAAGATGCTTGCTCTGCCCCTGTTGTTCAATCGATGCCGCTTTTGACGACAGTATCTAGCACTCCATCAATATAATATTGGCAGAGTACTAGATACCAATGGTAATTCCATCCTACTGATTGATTTTCAACTCCTTCACTTCAACTGTTGTCCTTTGGTTGAGGTTCGTTTTTCTTGCCAGCAGTTAATTGGTCACTTTCAACCGCTTCAATCCTGACCAGCTTTTCAGGAGTCTGCCCGGTGATTTTTTCATAGTCAGACTTGCTGATTTTGAAAGCCTGGCTATACCCGTCATGGCTAAGGTAATGGTTATCCTCCTGGCTAAAAAAGTGGTAGTTGATACTCTTCTTTGCACTTTTTACGCTCAAGCTATACTCAGGTTCACCAGCTACCTTTTCCACCGCTGCTAGTACACTGAGCGACTTTAGTGCATTTACAAGCTTATTGAGCTCCTCTTTTACCAGCGTGCCTTTGCCATCGGGCAGTTGCCACTCACTACCCTGTTTGCTAATACTGAAACCAGGACCTTCCAGGCTAGTGATATCACCTTCAGGTTGTACCAGGGTACGGTCAAGCCACTCATTTGCCTCTACCGGAAAATCATAGCTGTTTAACTTTACAGTGTAGATATTATCCTCACCGGCCTTGCGCAGATGCACCTGCTTAAAGCCGGGTGAGGTACCCAGGTAGAGTTGCTGCTCCTTGTCACCATCGGCTAGGGTGATACGGGTCTGATACTTCTCATCACTCACTTCAAAACGCGCTTGACTGGAAGATGTGGTGGCCACCGGCCAGCCACTTTTGGTATTTGAAAGATTGGCCAGCGCCTGCTCAATTTTATTTTGATCTGCGGACAGTTGGTGATAATTTGTCAACTGCCACTGTTTATCAGCCTTGGTGAGTTGCACCTGTTTGCCATCAGCCCCCTCAATAGTGATCTGGTTAACCTGATCACTATTGCCATCAAGCAAAACTCTCTGCATGCTTTCTACTGAGAGTGGTTGGCTGCCGATGTAGATCCCTACAGCCAATAGGATCTGCACCGCAAAGAGACCAATCAATAGTTTGTTGAATCGTGTCATTTTCTGCTCCTTAAACCATGAGGCTTTCGTAATAGCTGCGCATGCGTTGGCGTTTGCGGTAACGATGCACTAGAGCCAATATGCCAAGCATTACAATGGCCATCAGATAGTTGATGCTCTCCCAGAGGAGTTGTGAATCCTGCTCCATGGGCGGTAGGGTGCGGTTGAAGTGTCCACGGGAACGGATACTCAACAGCCCCTGCTCCTCCAATGACCAATCCAAAGCATTAGCTGCCAGCTCTAGCCCACCCAGATATTGACTGCCGACAGTTGAGCTCAGCAGTTGCATCACTTGATCCCGTAGGAAGTCGTTGGAAGCAAGGAGTATGATGCGCCCAGACTCTGGCGAGTGTTTGATTACGCTACTGATGGTTGTACTTTCACTTTTCTCTTCACCCTCTTTCTCCTCTCTGTTTTCTGCCTCTTCACTGGCCAGGAGAGGAGACTCCTTATCAGCAAAGAAGGAGTCAAAACGCCCCTGACTGATGACACCCATCAACTGTGCTTTTTGCTCCCCTTGGGGTTGAAAACCACTGATACCCTGACGGGTAACCTGGGGCATCACATTGAGTGAGTTGGAGAGCCAGGCTTGCTCTGAGCTGTGCAATAATTCAGTCACACTGCGCTTGGCATTTTTCACTTCATCCACGGTGATAGGTGAGGCCCAAGCCATGGTCAGCTGGTTGAGTCCACTGGTGATGCTGTTATCACGATTCAACCCACTGCTGCGGACATCGGCAAAGTAGGGATAGTCAATCATGCGCAGTTCACGGAACTGAAAACCACCGGCCTGACGAATGACCGGGATAGGAAAGGCACTGTTCTGGGGGTCAAGCACCAGCTGTTCCTCTATCGTCAGGCCATGGTGTTTCAGCCACTCCTCCAGACCGCTGTTATGGCGCTGCATGCTGAGATTATTGCGGCTGAGGTTGGCGCTAAAGGGTGCAGTGGCCGCAATCACTGTACCGCCACGCATTAGGAACTGATCCACAGCGAAGAGCTGTTTTTCATCCAGCGCCTTCGGAGCTAGCAGCAGCAGGAGATCGGCATCACTATCTACGCTACCATCACTCAGCTCTTCACGTTTGATGTTGAGATCAACACCCAGCATCTGCTCCAGCTGCATAAACTGAGGTCCTGCCATGCCAAAGCGAGCCATTTGTGGGTCAACGGCAGGTGCTACCAGAGCGACGGTTTTGGTGAAGCCACTGGCAAAACGTTTTATGCCGGACTCCAGCGCCTGACGGAAGCTTTCACGCTTCAGATCACCCAATGGGATCTGCACCACCTGATCATCCTTGCTGAGAGTAAGATAGAAGTAGAACTGCTTGCGGTCGAACAGGCTGGCCATCATGGGTTGAAAGCCATAATCCCGGGCGATCTGTTGTGCAATCTTACCGTTATCCGCCTCTGGCTCAAGGATTTGAGTGCGGAATTGCCCATCAGATTTTCCAGCATACGCATCCAGCACCTTTTGCATTTCACCTTTGAAGCTCGCAAGCTGCTGCGGCAGCTTTTCATCAGCGGAAACAAAGGCAGTAAAACTAAGATTGCCTCTGACCGTATCAAACAGATTGCCGCCAGACTGATAGGCCAACAGCACCTTTTTCAGGGCGCGGGTGATGTCGTACTCGGGATTGCGTAGCTGTACATCTATATCGCTTTCGCTTTGTGCCTTCACCTCAATCAGGTCTTGAAAACCCAGCACCTGAAACTCATCACCATATTGAATGAGCACATTGAAGTAGGAGTTAACCACTGAGGCCTGATAGCGGTCTGCCACCTGAAAAGGAACCGGGGCGATGCCATACTTCTGGTTGGCCTCCTCCTCCAGCTCCGGGTTGCTCATGGGGTCTACAAACTCCACTCGCACCCGGCCATTACCTGATACCTCATACTCACGGATCAGATCCCGCATCTGAGGAACCAGTGGTGCCAACAGTGGATGGGTTTTGCTGCTGAAGTAACCACGAATCAGTAGTGGTTCCTGCAACTGCCCCAGGTAGGTATCGGTTGTATCGGAGATGGAGTAGAGCCGACCCTCGGTGGTATCCATCCGTAGCACGCTGATCTGCCCTAGCCACAGATTGACCGCTAGGGCATTGGCCACCAAAAGGGCAGTGCCAAAACGCCAGCTGTTATGGTGACTTGTGTCCCCAGTGGCCGCCCAGCGCTCCCTTTCCAGAGAGAAGGTATTGAGCGTGAGAAAGATAGCGATAAGGCTGAGGTAATAGACAAAATCACGCAGATCAATCACCCCACGGGTAATGTCATCAAAGCGTGAGCCGGTACCCAGACTGCGCAGCCACTCCCCCATCTGATTACCAACGAAATCGGTGATGGTTGGAGAGCCAATCAGATAAAGCAATCCGCAGAGTGCCACGGCGCTGATCAGGCTGACGATCTGGTTATCACTGCGGGCGGATACAAATAGCCCTACCGACAGATAGGCTGCGCCCAATAACAGCGTGGCCAGATAGCCACCCCAGACCGGCCCCCAATCCAGATCACCAATAATGGCAACGGTGATTGGCAGCGGCAGCGTAATCAGCAGTGCGATGGCCAGCAGTGCCAGACAGGCGAGAAACTTGGCTACTACAAACTGCCAGACCCCAATAGGCTGGGTGAGAATATGTTCCAAGGTGCCGCTACGGCGCTCTTCGCTCCACATGCGCATGGTCAGGGCGCTGGTCAGAAAGAGCAGCAGGATCGGCATCCACTCAAACAGGGGGCGCACATCAGCGATATTGCGAGCGAAAAAGGTTTCACCCCAAAAAAAGGTGAATAGGGTGACCGCTGCAAAACTACCCAGAAACAGGTAGGCCACCGGTGAGGAGAAGAAGAGTGTCAACTCCTTACTGGCAATGCGGCGGATAGTGATATCAGGCTGCATGGGCGACCTCCTCCTTCTCATTTACTTCACGGAATACGCTCTCCAGATCCCGCTGTTCAGGGTACAGTTCATAGAGTGCATACCCCTCTTCTATTAGGATCTTGGCAATGATATTGGCATGCTGGGCAGTGTCTCTGTTTTCATTCAACTCAAGTCGATAGCGATTATGAACCTGTTGTTGCCCCAGTGATTCCACCTGCTCTACCCCTTCAATGGCTTTGAATATTTCCTCTGCCCTTTTGGGTGTGAGATCAGAGCTGACAATGAGAGAATTGCTCTGACGCAGCTCTTCCAGACGGGCGTCAATGGCCAATGCACCTGCACGCATGATCAACACACGATCACATATGGCGTCCACTTCTTGCATAATGTGGGTAGAGAGGATCACGGTCGCCTCTTTGGCCAACTCCCGGATTAGATTGCGCATCTGCTGGGTCTGGGTGGGGTCGAGACCGTTAGTGGGCTCATCCAGAATCAGCAGCTTGGGTCGCCCTAAAATAGCTTGAGCAACCCCGACACGTTGTTTATAACCCCGCGAAAGAGTCGCAATAGGTGACAGCAGTTTGCTGCTGATATCGGTGGCTTGAATGGCCCGACGAATCTCCTGGTTTTTTTTATCACCTGCCAGACCTTTAAGATTGGCGGCGTAATCCAGGTAATCAGCCACGTTCATCTCTGGATAGACGGGCAGCACCTCAGGCAGATAACCAAGGCGTTGCTGCACTGCGGCTCGGTCTTTCGCTAGATCAATGTCATCAATTTCGATAGTGCCATTGCTGGGTTCCAGATAGCCGCTTAACATCTTCATGATGGTGGTTTTTCCTGCGCCATTGTGGCCCAACAAACCAACAATCTCACCGCTTTGGATTTTAAAGCAGACATCGTTAACCGCTAAAAGCTCGCCATAAGCACGGCTCAGATGCTCGATTTTTAACATGGCATCTCCTTAGTAGAATTGAGTTGAGTTGTTTGTTTTGAGATATGAAATTTAGTGCTCTTCAGTATGGAAAACTGAAAATAAGAGGCAGAAATAATAAGAAATCGTTCAATCGCCATCTGAGATTTCTGCGCTGAAGAGTAGCCTGTTAAACAGGGTAATTTTTGCCTTGGCATGTAATCAAAAGGATGCATATAACACTCCCGATCAATAACATGAAAAAATTCAATTTACTGAATTTATATCTGAAGGTGGAGAGGTATTTACCAGTAGTAATGGCCTCTCATAGCGCGGAGGCGAGTTAAAATTTTGATTGGATACAGGACTGTGCTTGCACATGATGTTCTATTACTCCTCACTGGATTACAGGGGTAAATTCCCCAGGTGAACAAGATGTTGTCGTAATTTTATACCTAGATCCTGCAAGTGATTGTGCTTGCAGAGTGTAAGATATTGAACCGTAGAGTGAATGACAACTTTGAGTGCAATCCTTATTGTGATTGCCGAAAAGTTTCATATCGCTATACGGTTCAATAGCTTGCGCTATGTGAGTGCAAGCACTTGCAGGATCTAGGTTATATATGGATTTGGCTAGATTTTTCAAGGCCAAAATCTTTCGATATTTCAAGACCAATAACGGGCTAAAAAAGTTCCCTTTAAATGTTTAGCCAGTGTTTGAAGGTGAGAAGACAATGGTGCGATTGCGACCATCTCTTTTTGCTTGATAAAGTGCCTGATCAGCCTGTGTAATCGATTTCTCAATGGAGCTGGCTGGCTGCAGTGTGGTAATGCCGATTGAGATGGTGATGGACAGAGGCTCTTGCTGTTCAATAGAGATACAGCGCGATTCAATATCTGCTCGTAGGCGATCCAAGATCTGCATAGCATCATTGCTAGTAGTGCCAGGCAGGCAGATCAATATCTCCTCCCCGCCATACCTGAATACAGTATCCATAGCACGAGAGTGATCGAGCAGAGTCTGCGCTACCATTTGCAACACTTGGTCGCCCACCTGATGACCATAGCAGTCATTGACCTGTTTAAAGTGATCAATATCCACCATGGCGATAGAGCATTGGTATTTACCACGCTCTACACGCGACTGTTCCTGATAAAGAATCACCTGCATGGCCTCTCGCCGCAGGATGCCGGTCAGTGGATCAAGAAAAGACCAGGCGCCAGCAAGCCTATCGCGCAGTACAATGAGTTTATTCCGAAAGTTGATTCTGGCCTGAGCAAAGGCATCAAAATCACTATTCTGGATCTGCCTGCCTGTGCTGCTGAGTTCGCTTAAATGGGCTGCGGTACGATGTATCTTATGATGAAGCTCACCAAGCCGATAGGCCATAGCTGCCAGTTCGCCACGGGGAAGTGCAGAGAATTCCCTCAAATCGAGCGTGGCATCAAAGAAAGGGACTATCGCCTGATATTGTTTCATTTAGAGCTCAACAATCACTGTGTATGATTGTCCTCATTTAAGGCTTCAATGCCCATTTCCAATACTGCACCCAACACATCAGTTAGGTTGATGCTTCCGGTAAATTTGTTATGCTCATTAAGTACAGGCATATCCTCTACCTGATATTCCAACATTCGATTCAAGATATTATCCAGCTCTTCATTCATTCGTGCTGCTACAAAATCTCCTTCCATTATTTCATTGGCAGGGCCAATAGATATACGTTCCAATATTTGGCTGCGGTTTTGTATAGGTAGATGTTCAGCCAGCATGATCTGGGCTAAACGGCGATGCCGGACATGCCCCATGATAATGCCCTCGGAGGAGAGAACATAGAGATCACGCAGTTTAGGGTATGAGAGAAAGAGTTTCGCCAGCTCATGCATGGATGTTTCCGGGGAGACAGTAACAGGAGGACTAGGGTGTAGAGCAATCCAATCAGAGACTTTCATGGCGGATCCTTTTGCGCTTAACGTTGATTTCATTTGCTTGCTTGAGTGCAAAGTAGGCAGCCAATGGACCTACCAGTTCAAATAGCAGTGTGGTACCCAGAATGACATTGAGAATCATCTCGCCTGTTTCCAGATAGGCATCTTGGTGGCTTAAGGTCAGTGCGAGACCAATAGCTACACCTGCCTGAGGCGTCATGCCAAAGCCTAGCCATCGGGTCACAGCCTCAGGGGCACTGCTAAGTTTGGCACCTGTTGTGGAACCCACAACGACACCGACAAAGCGAGCCAGAAAATAACCCACAATAAGCGATAGATTTTGTTGAAATACACCACTGTCAAAGTGGGCGCCAGCCAGGATAAAAAACAACAGCAAAATGGTCTCTTCCAACTCCAGCAGTGGTTTAAACAGGCGGTTAGCTGTACTGAGGGAAAAATAGTGGGTAAAAAACCCGAGGCTCATGGCGGCGAGTAGTATTGATAGGTTGAGCGCCTCTGCCACCCCTAAAGTCAAAAGGACAGCTGTTAATATCAGGGGCAGTCGCAGACCCGATTCTCCAATCTTGCCACCAACAATGGTAAGCAACCAACCTATGGCAGCACCGAGTATCACAGCCCCACCGATCTCGACCAAAGCCTCCAGTATTCCAGTGGAGAGAGCATCTCCACTGATAACCGCAATCAGCAGGCAATAGCTCATAATGCCAATGGCATCATCCAGGGCAACAGCACCAAGCAATGTATTGGTTAGCGGTCCCTTTGTCCGATACTGGTGAATAACGGCAAGGGTGGCGGCAGGCGCTGTACTAATAGCCAGGACACCGAAGGCCAGAGCTACAGGCAAGGCCTGCTCTATATCTCTATCTGCAAGCAATAGACCAATAGTAGTCGATACAAAAAGCCATGCCCCGAATGATTCACCTACCGTGGCTCCTAGAATCACCTTCCCCAGTCGCTGAAGCTGTTTGATAGTGATTGATCCACCAATAAGAAAGGCAATGATACCCAGCGCACCGGTGGTCAGCCGATCCACCCCATCATCTATATGAAACCCTATTACATCCCCTAGCAACCCTGGTGAAAAGGCAATGCCTACAAGAAGATAGGCTGCAACACGAGGAAACCCATAATAGGAAGCCACTCTTCCTATAAAAAGACCACAACCCAACAATAGACCAATGATCAAAAAGTCACTATGCATCTATTTGCGCCATTAATTACCAAGAAATTCTTAGGAACATGGGAGTAGCAGTTTATTCTCGCCCCATATAAAACATTTGATTAATCTAGATTTAACAGCCTCTGTAAATAATTTATTCAAAATGAAAAACTCAAGGAAAGCAAGGCAGGTGACTGCCCGCCTTGCTCTCCTTTGGATGAGTGACTACTCAATGGTTATTTTCTTGACCTTTGATTCATCAACCTCCTGTCTTGGGATATTAATGGTCAAGAGGCCGTTTTTCATACTGGCATTGATGCCTTCCACATCTGCATCATCGGGTACAGAAAGCACACGCTCAAAAGCACCGTAGCGCCGTTCAATGCGATAGTACTGTTTATCCTTATCTTCAGTCTCTTCCCGTTTATTGCCTTTGATGACCAACATGCGTTCTTTCAGATCGATTGAGAGATCCTCCTGCTCAAGGCCAGGTGCCTCCAGTGTGATGGTATACTGATGATCGTCACTTTCGACATTAAGGTTAGCACGAAAGGTTTGCCCCACCCCTTCGCTTAACATGCGATCCCATAATGCCGGGCGGTTGAATGCGGGAAACCCAAAACCACGAAAGGCCTCATCGAATAGCCGGTCGATCTCGCGATGCAGTTGTTGTACAGGAGGAGTAGCAAGTTGTGATCCGGTGTAATCCTCACGTTTGGCCGGAATAATCTCCTCACGCTTCTGCTTTGGTTCTTCATGTGCAAACCAGTTCCAGGGGTTAATATTTTGCAGGTTCATAACAATAACTCCTTTCTTTATTACTACCGTTAAAATAAGAGAATAACTGTTCGTCATTCGCTATATACATAAGGTCGAGCTACAGAATAAGCAATTGTGTTTTTTAAAAAAACAGCGGTGCTAAGAGTAACTAATTGGGAATGCATTTGTGGCTTTTATACTCACCTCTTCGTTAAGTAAGAATGTTTTAAGTTGGTGCTTTAGTGGGCAACGGAGACAAGTTGCTTCTTTAACTTCAAGAGTGTCGCCGCTTCAATCTGACGAATGCGTTCTTTGGAGACGCCGTAGGTTTCAGCTAACTCGACAAGTGTTGATTTATCTTCGGACAACCAGCGGCGTTGAATAATCTCTTGTGCCCTGGCATCTAATTTTGTCAGGGCTTTCTGCAGTGCCTGACGGCTGGTTGCAACAGTCTCTTTGTGCTCGACTTGTATGGATGGCTCAAAACGTATGTCAGCGAGGTAGCCTTGTGGTTGAAGACGACTTTGATCATCTTCCTTGGTAAAACTCCAAGGGTCATAGAGCTGATCACGGGCGACCAGACGAACTTCCATATCCGTTACATCTTTGGGCTTTACCCCCAGTGTTTGTGCCACATCATCAATCTGCTCACTGGTAAACCAGTTGAGACGTTTTTTTATTTTGTGCAGGTTAAAGAAAAGCTTGCGCTGTGCCTTTGTGGTTACAATCTTTACGATGCGCCAGTTGCGCAGGATGAATTCATAGATTTCAGAACGAATCCAATATACAGCATAGCTGATTAGGCGCACCCCTCGTTCGGGCTCAAAATGTCTGGCCGCCTTTATCAGACCGATGGTTCCCTCTTGCACCAGATCTGCCATGGCAAGGCCATAGTTGCGGTAGTCACGGGCGATATAGATAACGAAGCGAAGGTGAGACAGAATCAGGCGCTCAGCTGCCTGCATATCTTCCTGCTTTTTGAGTCGGAGTGCTAAAGCATATTCCTCTTCCTTGCTCAATATGGGTACAGCGCGAACAGCCTGTATGTAATTTGCTAAATCACCCGCCGCCAAGGGCAGGTTGGACTCTATTTGTAATAATGCGGTGTTCATGTCGAAATGTTCCATATTTCTTAAATTAACCACGTGCAATAATCTATAGCGCTTTTTAATTGTTAAAGCTAGTAATTCTTCATAGATTAATCTTGCTTTTTCCTCTTGAACCTCAGCTGGCCACCCCTAAATATAGAATAGCTATTACATACATGCCCCTTGGTTAGGTTTGCATTTAGGAGGAAATCAGAATGTCATATAAAAAACTGTTTTTTGTTCTCTCTTTCACTCTTTTGCTTCTATTGTCCGCTCTCCCGGTATTATCTCTTGCAGATGACGGTGTTGAGAATCTGCGTCAAACGAGTAAGGCATTTGCCTCCGTGGCGCGCCAGGTCTCACCATCGGTGGTTTTTATCCAGGTTGAGAGCACTCGTGAAGGATTTGCGTTAACACCTTTTCAGTCGCCTTTTGGAGATGATCTTTTCAAGCGTTTCTTCGGTGATGATTTTCCTGGGTTTTCTCAGCCACAGAAACCACAGGGTAAGCAGCGCGCTGTCAGTCAAGGCAGTGGGTTTGTCTTCTCTTCTAAAAAAGGGATGTTATCAGACACCACCTATATCCTGACCAATAGCCATGTTGTTGAGGGTGCCGATAAGATCAACGTGAAGTTTCAGGATGGTCGTGAATTCGATGGCGAGATCAAGGGCAAGGATCCCAAATCGGATATCGCCGTGATCGAGATAAAAGCAGGCGGTCTACCCGCCACCGCTTTGGGTGACTCATCCCAGCTTGAAGTGGGTGAATGGGTTATTGCACTGGGTAACCCCTTTGGCCTAAGTCACACTTTGACTGTCGGTGTAGTCAGTGCCAAAGGGCGAACCGGTTTGGGAATCAATGACTATGAAGATTTTATTCAGACCGATGCAGCCATCAACCCCGGCAACTCGGGTGGCCCTCTGCTGAATCTGGATGGCGAGGTGGTTGGCATCAATACGGCGATCTTCTCCCGTAGCGGCGGTTACATGGGGGTTGGTTTTGCTATTCCGGTCAATCTGGCCAAAGGGATCGCTGATCAGCTGATCGAAACGGGCGAAGTGACCCGCGGCTATATGGGCATTGTTATCCAGCAGCTGACGCCTGAGTTGGCTGACTCCTTTGATCTGAAGGATATGAAAGGCATCCTGATTGCCCAGGTCTCCGAGGATTCGCCTGCCGCAAAAGCTGATCTTAAAACAGGGGATCTGATTGTGGAATATCAGGGCAAGCCTGTTACTGACGTGGGAAATTTCCGTAATCGCGTGGCGCTAACCACACCAGGCAGCACAGCAGAGTTGACTATTATTCGTCATGGCAAGCGCCGGAGTGTCAACATCAAAATAGGCAATCTGAGCGATGGGAAACTGCTGGCTCAAGATGCCACTCAAAGCACAGATGCTCTAGGCCTTACTGTACAGACTTTGACGCCAGACCTCGCACAGCAGTTTGATGTAAAACCAGGCAAGGGGGTTGTGGTGACTGAAGTACAACCTGGTTCAGTCGCCAGCATGGCGGGGATACGCCGTGGCACTGTCATTCTGCAGGTAGATCATAAGGAGGTAAACTCTGCCGCTGAATTTAAGCAGGCGATCAAGAACAGCAGCGATGATAAACGGGTTATGCTATTGATAAATGATCATGGCATGTCACGTTTTCTAGTATTGAAGTGGTGATAACAGCCACCTATGGAGTACAAAGATTATTACGATGTAAGTAAGTCCAGCTTCCAATCTTCTGTCGTTTCTGCAGTGCCTTTATGCCCTGCTCAAAGCGCACCTTTCCCTGTTCAATGGTGTAGTGAAAAAGCTGCCGTTTCTCCTCAAGCAGGCGACCTATATCCTCTTTCAGCTCAGCCTGTAAGAGACACTGCCGTTCGAGGAGTTCATCCAACGATGATCTGACATAGCTATATATGCGCTCTATGAAAACAGGTGCCATGACACCCTGAGCAGGGAGGGATATGCCCTGGTTTATGAAAATGGATCTGTTTACCGCATGATTCACACTGTAAAGCACCTATACCGACTATCTCCCCTGTATGCCACTCCAAGGCATGTCGTGGGTCTTTCATGAGGTGTTTAAACTCCAAGCGTGCCAGCTCTGCAAGGGTGGAGAAGTTGTGCAACAGCTGTCGTTCAACCAAAAGCAGATCAAGTCGTAACCAATCAGCTAACTCGCGCTCCTCTTCTATGAGGTGTCGTGCAGCATCATGTAAATCATGAGTGACATACTCTTTAACCTGCTCAGCCTCCTCAAGCGTTAATTCTTCCAACTCTACGGCCTTATCTTTGGCGGTATCTAGCAGGTGGCGTAAGACAGGCGCACTCTTTTTTTCAAGGTCTTCAAATGTTTTTACAGCCCTCTCCAATAGCAATGCATAACCATGCTCAAGCTGCTGGTAGCGTTCTTTTGAATTTTTTTGAGGTGATTTCATTGGCTTGACCGATTGTGTGGATATTGATGAATTTAATAATTTCGCTTACTGCAATAGAGACATTTTTGTGCTCTTGAATTAAATGGATTGACTCCCTATATAAGAAAAAGAGTAGCAGACGCATCAGTGAAATATTGAAAAAAGTAGATATTTATAGGTAATGAATGGCATTTATAAAATTCATATTAAACAGATCTTGAAATAAATAGATCAAAACCCTACGTATCAACCAGAGCAGTACAATTTGTCTAACTTGCACATGAGGAGGCAGTAAAATGTTTAGAATGCTAAGCCCTTTTGAAGGCAATCTATTCGATGAGTTTCGGCGTTTGGAGCATGATTTGGATCAACTCTACGGTTCAGGCCCGTGGCCGAATGGTATCCGCTCAGCTTCTCGTGGAGCCTTTCCACCGATCAATGTAGGTAGCACCCCAGATCAGGTTGATGTTTATCTATTTGCTGCAGGCATAGATCCAAAGAGCCTGGATGTTTCCATCCAACAAAATCTGCTGACAGTAGCTGGGGAACGTAAGGTCAGCATTAAAGAGGGTGCAGAATACTACCGTAAAGAGCGCTTTGATGGCACCTTTCACCGGGCATTGACCCTGCCTGAGAATGTGGATCCAGATCAGGTAGACGCCCATTATAAGGATGGTGTTCTACATATCGTGATTCAACGGCGTGAAGCAGTAAAGCCACGGCAGATTGAAATTAAGTAACAGTGTAGGAGCAAAGAAAATGACTGAGAAAAAAGATCTTGAAAAGCAGGCACCAAAAGCCGTTCAACAGACAAGGCAAGATGAGCGAGTGCTGAGACCACAAGTGGATATCTGTGAAGATAGCTCAGGCATAACTCTTCAGGCCGATATGCCGGGAGTACCAAAGGATGGCCTCGACATTCAGGTTAATAAGGATAATCTATCTATCGAAGGTGTAGCTGCCATAGCAATGCCTGAAAATATGGAACCGCTCTATGCCGATATTAGTGTAACGCGGTATCAGCGTAACTTTTCTTTGAGTAGTGAACTGGATGCAACAAAGGTTGACGCAAGCCTTAAGGATGGGGTGCTGACTCTGCATATTCCTAAGCGAGAAGAGCTTAAGCCTCGCAAGATCGAAGTACGTGCCAGTTAAGGTTTCAATCCCTTAATCACTAATAATAAATCTATAGCCTTGGCCCGCTAAGGGCCGAGGCTATTATGCATCCAATGCGCTGGCATCTTGATATGGAGACTGAGTCCAGAATCGAACCGAGGTCACTTGCTCCATATACATGAAACAATTAACCTCTCAGACATCTATCCATTGTGATTTTTCTTGAGACCACCGATATAGATAAGGCCTCCTATCTGCTATCGCTTGGTACACCGGCTCAAGAAACGGCTGCAGGTCTTGCATCACTTCAACAAAGCTTGATACATCGTCAATACTATTTTTTCCTAGGAATGCCTGCCACTGCTTCTGTTTGCCCTGATCCTGGGCGAAGTCATCAGAAAACAGTGTAAGCGGTTCCTGGGAAATGACTGTCTTTCGCCTCTCAAACGTAGTCTGAATGGCTAGTGCAAGCAGATCACCCTCTAGTGCCATGGTGGAAGCGATTATCCTGATATCATAAAAGTCCTTCATTCGACTATTGGCCAGTCCAAGCGTCACCATCGCCTGAAACTTCTCAGCAATCACGCCATAGACCGGGTATACACGTAATTGTGGTGAGGGCAGATCTAGAAATGAAGGCAATACAGCCTCTTCTGCCGCTGGCACCACAGCATCTCCATAACCGATATCTACCTGAAAAGGAATTCGGGCTTTAGCCAGGAAAGCAAAACCGGTTAATCTGACTCCAGGGTAGTCCGCACCCTCCTTGATCTCAACACCGGTAACTGTCTCAATATCAAATACCAGACCATCATCAGTTTCGGCTGAAATGATCTGCCGGAATACCTCTACCAGGTAAAGAACATCATTGTCACCAAAACTCAGCAGATCAATATCACGGGTTGATCTATGAAACGTCCCATTCCAAATCCAAAACAGCAATGCGCCCTTCAGCAGAAACTGGTCGGCATAACAACTGGTACTCAGACGATACAACAGACGCTGCATTACATACTGGTGCAGCACATAATCAAAATCCTCATGGTGCTCACGGGCAAGATTGAGCAGGCGCTGGCGAATTGATGCGGGGGTGTTTTAGGCATTAGATCCCTCCCCTCATTTCACCAGGCTCTCCAGATAAGGCTGCATCACCTTCTTCACCCGACAGATCTCCGCATAGTACAGCAGCTCCTCCATAGTAAACTTCCGTGCTGACCAACCCTCCTGCA
>Ga0316190_10001451_pt1 | contig 17113 bp, 15 predicted proteins | sample Eddworburrow2_MG_FD_204929 | JGI IMG/M metagenome (GOLD analysis project Ga0316190, IMG submission 204929) | Coastal sediment microbial communities from Maine, United States - Eddy worm burrow 2 | ecosystem: Environmental > Aquatic > Marine > Coastal > Sediment | place: USA: Maine | collected... | reverse complement strand
CTGAAATCACAAAATCAATTGCTCGTGATTATGATGTTTTGTTGAACGACTCTGTTGCATTGCGAGGCTCTTTCTTAATTAACAAAGAGGGCATGGTTGAGCACCAGGTAGTTAATAATTTGCCGCTTGGACGTAATGTAGATGAGATGTTGCGCATGGTGGATGCACTGCAGTTTACTGAAGAGCATGGTGAGGTTTGCCCAGCAGGCTGGCAGAAAGGCAGTGCAGGCATGACTCCTTCTGGTGAAGGTGTTGCAGCCTATTTAGCAGACCACGCTAAAGAGCTATAGACTATTAGCAGCGTTTGCTTAACTATTGAGTGAGCATCTTTGTAAGAGGGGGCTGAGAACTTTCAGTCCCCTTTTTTAGTAAGCTTCAAATTGTGGTGGGATTTCCATGGAATATAACGTATCAGAAGAAGAGCGCCAGAAGGCTAAGGTGCCTCATGAGATATTTTTAACCAATCTTATTGGTAATCATATTCTGTGGTTTGTCTCATCATTGGGTGTAGCTGGTGACTATTGGCAGCCTCTAGCAATGGTTCCTGTAATCTCTTTGACAACAGTTTTTTATACGATGTGGCGAGCTAAACGCATACGCTCATCATCAGAAGAATCGTGGTTTGTTATGTGCCACTGGCAACTTGCTGTAAAACGCTCTCGCATTTTATTGGGTGTGATGCTTTTTCTGTTGGCTGTGGTCGCTTTAGGTTGGGTGGCATACACCTATCTTGGACTAATGGATATTGCGGTTAAGGCGATGATTGGCGGTATGGGTATATTGCCGGTAATGGTAACTGTTCTGGTTCTTATTATGATGGAGATTGATGCCATGCATCAGGCAACGCAGGGAAAGTTGTCCGCCAAAATTGCTGAGGCATATCCAAATCCGGATCTAGGGTCTGTTAACATTGATCCAATAGGCTCTAACTAAAGCATCATAAGCGCTGCGGCTATTGAACGTCCTTCAGACATCAGGATGTTGTAGGTTCTACAGGCGGCAGGGGTGTTCATGATTTCCACACCAATGCCTGCGTTTGTAGCTCCTGCATAGAGCGCCGCTGAAGGGAAGATCTGCTTCTCGCCTGTGCCAAGTATTATCATGCTTGGCTTAAGCGCTATCATTTCATCAAAGTCGGCTTCGACTAAATCCTCAACTGACTGGGGCCTCCAGTCTGGAATTAGCTGCTCTGGCATTATGATCAGGTTCTTGTGATAGGCCTGTTCGTTGATGATTAGTTTGCCTTTTTCGTAAGCTCGAATGGCAAGTTTTTGGTTGGTTGCTGCTAAAGATATTTTCATCCTGGAAACATAGCAGTTTACGGTTATTTATGACAAGCAGATATTGCTTGAACTGCATCGGTATCTTAGGCTCTATCCGTCTAATTTCATTGACATTTTGCGCGGTTATGCGGTACTGTTCGCGTTTTTCCGCCGCCATTTTTCAGCTATAGAGGTTCCCGTGTCAACACCGGATATGGAAGAGTTTCGCAGAATCAAGCGCTTGCCGCCTTATGTCTTCAATATTGTTAATAATTTAAAGGCAGCGGCCCGTGCCCGTGGGGAGGATATTATCGACTTTGGCATGGGCAATCCCGATCAGCCAACACCTCAACACATTGTTGATAAGCTGACTGAGGTGGCGAATCGAAAAGATACTCATCGCTACTCCATGTCACGGGGAATTCCCCGCCTGCGCCGAGCTATCTGTAATTGGTATAAAGATCGCTACGATGTGCAGCTGGATCCAGAAACCCAGGCTATTGTCACTATTGGCTCCAAAGAGGGGCTGGCTCATCTCTCTTTGGCAACAATGGGACCAGGCGACTCGGTGCTGGTGCCGAATCCGGCCTATCCAATCCATCCCTATGGCTTTGTGATTGCGGGTGCCGACATCCGCCATGTACCGATGGTTCCAGAGGTGGATTTCTTCGCCAAGCTAGAAGAGACTATTACCGACTCCTGGCCCCGTCCAAAAATGTTGGTGCTGAATTTTCCTGGCAACCCTACTACCCAATGTGTTGAATTAGATTTTTTTGAAAAGATCGTCAAGATTGCCCGCGAGCATAATATCTGGGTCATTCATGATCTGGCTTATGCTGATATTGTCTTTGATGGTTATAAAGCGCCCTCAATTCTTCAAGTGCCGGGTGCAGAAGAGATTGCAGTCGAGTTCTTTTCGCTTTCAAAAAGTTACAATATGCCAGGTTGGCGTGTTGGTTTTATGTGCGGCAACAAGACGCTGGTTGCAGCGTTGGCACGGATTAAATCCTATCTTGATTACGGTATGTTTACCCCAATCCAGGTGGCAGCGATAGCAGCCCTTGAAGGGCCGCAGGATTGTGTCAAAGAGATTTGCGACATGTACGAACTGAGACGTAATGTGCTCTGTGATGGCTTGAATGCCATAGGCTGGCCAGTCGAACGGCCTAAGGCCACTATGTTTGTCTGGGCGCCTATCCCAGAACCGTACAGAGAGATGGGCTCACTGGAGTTTTCCAAGAAACTACTCAAAGATGCCAAGGTCGCTGTTTCACCCGGTGTCGGTTTTGGTGAGCATGGTGATGATCATGTCCGTTTTGGGTTAATCGAAAATGAGCATCGAACCCGGCAGGCTGTGCGTGGCATTCGGGATATGTTTCGCCAGGATGGTTTAGTTAAAGTGGGTAAATTTGAGTGATAACCTGTTGGTTTCGATAGTGATCAGACAAAAAATGTGGGGAGAAGAATAGTGGAGCCAGTCAAGGTTGGGTTGATGGGGCTGGGTACCGTCGGTGGTGGTACTTTTCGTGTGCTACTTAAGAATGCCAGCGAGATTGCTCGGCGAGCCGGACGGGAGATTCAGATCACCCAGGCGGCAGCCCGCGACTATGATCCAGAGACTGTGCCCGGAATAGAAAACATAGAAGTACTCAATGATGCCTTTGCTCTGGTGGACAATCCTGAGCTGGATATCATTATTGAGCTGATCGGTGGTTACTCTCCTGCTCGTGAGCTGGTGCTGAAAGCCATAGAAAATGGCAAACATGTCGTCACAGCCAATAAGGCGCTGATTGCTCTGCACGGTAATGAGATCTTTGCAGCCGCGCAAAAGAAGGGCGTGACCGTTGCTTTTGAAGCCGGTGTGGCAGGTGGCATTCCTATCATCAAAGCTCTTCGTGAAGGACTTGCGGCCAATCAGATAGAGTGGGTCGCGGGTATCATCAATGGCACCGGTAACTACATTCTGACTGAGATGCGGGATAAGGGCCGGGATTTTGAGGATGTGCTGGCTGAAGCGCAGGCGCTGGGCTACGCTGAAGCGGATCCTACCTTTGATGTAGAAGGTATCGATGCTGCCCATAAGCTGACGATTCTAGGAGCAATTGCTTTTGGTATCCCTCTGCAGTTTGAGAAAACCTACACCGAGGGGATCTCCAAGATCGAACAGCAGGATGTGATTTATGCAGGTGAATTAGGCTACCGCATTAAACATCTGGGCATTGCACGTAAGACGCCAAATGGCATTGAATTAAGAGTGCATCCAACCTTGATTCCTCAACGTCGCCTCATTGCCAATGTCGATGGTGTGATGAACGCAGTGTTGGTTAAAGGTGATGCAGTAGGCCCTACATTGTATTACGGTGCGGGTGCGGGTGCAGAGCCGACAGCTTCCGCTGTAGTTGCAGATGTCGTGGATATCGTACGCGCACTGACCAGTGACCCTGAAAATAGAGTGCCACATCTTGCCTTTCAGCCTGGCGAGCTCTCTGATCTGCCTATTCTAGATATGGAAGAGGTCGTCACTGCCTACTATCTGCGCATGCAGGCTGCTGACCAACCGGGTGTTCTGGCTCAGGTTACAGGTATTCTGGGTGGTGCCGGCATCAGCATTGAAGCGATGCAACAGCATGAGCCTGCGGAGGGAGAGACCTCTGTTTCACTCATCATGCTCACCCATAGCGTGCAGGAAAAACAGATGAATGCGGCGATCCAAAAGATTGAAGCTCTGGATAGTATCAATGGAGAGGTTACGCGTATTCGAATGGAGCCGCTTGATGGTTAAACCATAAAGCCATTTATTAATTACTAGATAGAATTTGAGAAAATACCATGCCGTTTAGAGCCCGTTACACCGGCCTGATCAATAGATACCGTGATCGTCTTCCGGTGCATGATGATACCCGTCTTATCAGCTTGGGCGAGGGAAATACCCCATTAATCAGACTCAATAATATCCCTGGCCTGCTCGGCAAGGATGTTGATATCTACGTCAAGTATGAAGGGTTGAATCCTACCGGCTCTTTTAAAGATCGTGGTATGACGATGGCAGTAACTAAGGCAGTGGAAGAGGGCAGCAAAGCTATCATCTGCGCCTCTACCGGCAATACCTCAGCGGCTGCTGCTGCCTATGCAGCACGTGCAGGGATCACTGCTTTTGTACTCATCCCCGATGGCAAGATTGCGCTGGGTAAATTGGCGCAGGCAATGATGCACGGTGCTGTTGTTATTCAGATCAAAGGCAATTTTGATGAAGGTATGCAGCTGGTAAAAGATGTTGCAGAGCATGCGCCTGTGACCATCGTGAACTCTATCAATCCTTTCCGTCTGCAAGGTCAGAAAACAGCCGCCTTTGAGATTATGGAAGAGCTTGAGTGCGCACCAGATTATCACTGTCTACCTGTAGGCAACGCAGGCAACATTACTGCACACTGGATGGGATACTCTGAATATAAAGAGCATGGCATCGTCAATAATGCTCCGGTCATGGTGGGTTACCAAGCCGATGGGGCAGCACCTTTCATGCGCGGTGAGATGGTGGATAACCCTGAGACGGTAGCAACTGCCATTCGTATCGGTCACCCACAATCCTGGGACAAAGCGTGGAAGGTCAAAGAAGAGTCAGTCGGTTGGTTTGATGAGTGCTCGGATGATGAGATTCTTGCAGCACAGAAAATGCTTGCGCAACATGAAGGCGTATTTTGCGAGCCTGCATCAGCTACCTCGCTGGCAGGTGCCATGCGTGATATCAAGAGTGGCAAAATCCCTGAAGGCAGCAAGATTGTCTGCACATTGACTGGGCATGGCTTGAAAGATCCTGATACTGCAATCAAGCAGTGTGGAGGACCCATGATTACGGTTGAAGCTGAACTGGAAGCCGTAAAGAACGCCATCTTGGACAATCTGTCCAAATAAATATTGATGGGCAGATGTCAATTGCTAGTTGCCCTCTGATTTTTCCCGTCCTGTGACTTCTCACCTTCATCTCGTAGTTCCTGGGCTTTTTGGCCCAATGCACGGATTAAAAGAGCTCGGCTTCAAGCCAGTAGCACCTGTATTGGAAACCCTGCTGGCCAGAGCAGAAGTAGCTGAAACGGGTAAACATTCGTTTGAGTTAACGCTGTTTGATTTGTTTGCTGTGCCAAGCGACATGCATGCTGATCTGCCATCTGCTGCTGTATCTCGATTGGCAGGAAGCGGTGAGAGAGATGCTGCCTTCTGGTTTCATGCCGATCCAGTATTCCTAAAACCAACCGCCGATCGGTTACTGTTATTTGATGCTGAGATGCTGGATATACGTCCAGAGGATGCTGATGCATTGGTTGCGCTTTTTAATCAGCATTTTTCACAGGATGGGTGGCATTTAGAAGCGCCTCATCCAAATCGCTGGTATTTGCGGTTGCCCACAACACCTATTTTAAATACCAACCCTTTGGCTGATGTTGTTGGGCGCAATATTGATCAGTATCTGCCTTCAGGTGAAGAAGCAAATCAGTGGCGTTCTGTGTTGAATGAAATTCAGATGCTGTTTCATTCGGCTGCTGCCAATATGCAACGAGAAGCTGATCATCTCTTGCCGGTTAATGGCATTTGGCTCTCTGGTGGTGGTTGTTTGCCAGAGGCAGTGAAGAGTGATTTTGTTACTGTCATGGCTGATGATGCACTTAGCCAGGGGTTCTCACAGCTGGCTGGGGTGGCTTGTCATCCGCTGTCACTGGATGCATTAACACAGAAGCATGACAGTAGCTCCTCTCTCGTGGTCTACAATTCGTTATTCCGCACGGTTCTGTCAGCAGACCCCCAGAGTTGGGTTGATAGGCTGGATGATCTTGAGCGCTGGGCTGTAGTGTTGCAGCGTATGCTACAGAAAAAGCAGATTGATCGGCTTAGTCTGTATCCCTGCAATGGGCAGGTATTTCAGATAGAACGACGGGGATTGCGCCGTTTCTGGAAATCACGACGCGCTCTTGCAGATTATTTACTTGGCGGGAAGTAAGGTATACATCCCAGTGATAGAGTTCATTTGAGTCAGTATTTTGTCTGCTGATCGGACAATTAGCGCAGGGATATATTTCCCTTTTTCCAGCTTGGCGCTGTGCTGAAAAACACCCCATTGCAAAGATACATTTTTGAGTGACTCTGATATTTTCTTTGTATTCTCTGGTGCTTTTGTAAGCAGGTTTAATGCACTATCAAATTCGTTGATGGCTGTTTGATAGTCAGTTATGTAGGGTTCCTTTTCAAACCCCCATGCCTGCATGAGATAAAGATTGGAAATTCGCTGGGATAGCATGCGTTGACGACCTGCAATATTAACCAATTTTCCTTGTGAGGTACCGGAAAGGTCTTGCAGCATTAAAACAACCTCATGGCTTGCTATGAGTAATTTTTCAGCATCCGCTCTTAACTGTTCGACGTTTCCCCGTTTCACTTCAGATGATACGGTCTCTTTAACGCCTCCCCAGAGCTTTTTAACTTTGTCTAGTCCTGTTTTGACTTCAGCAGTAATTGAGAACTGTTGCAGCTCTTCCAATTGGGCGTCAAATAGCTGGATGGCTGCATTTAATTGTTTCTCTGATTTTCGGTAACGCAACTCCATGCCCATCTGGCAGTAGGACTTGACCATGCGTTGAGTCAACATGCGCTGTCGACCCGCTTTATTAATGCCTTCAGCAAGTGTCAATTTTGCTGCTGTTGAAGTCAGCGGAACAAGCAGTGCTATTAATGTGATAGCGGTAATGAGAGAAAAACGGTGAAATATAATTGTCATAGTCGTATGGAGAGATGGGTCGTATAAACCCTTAATATCCTGTTTGTTTTTTTAATGTTAAAGATACTTCCTGGTGAATAGGAGCAAAATCTTTTAGATCCTAACGTAACTTTGGGCTGAGTTTCAATCTTTATACTATGTAAATAGAAAATTAACGGGAAATGGGCTTCGAGTCAGTGCAGAGGAGATGATGTAACCGACAGATGCAAGAGCGAAAATGCCCGCAATAATGCGAATACGCAAGCTTGAACCCCATTTGAGGGCAATCATGCCAAATATAATATAAGCAAGTAATGCAGTGACTTTTGCTGTCAACCAGGGCTGCTGAAAGGGATACTGGTGAGTGAGAATGGCCATGGTGATACCGCTAGCCAACAGGGTGGTATCTATAATGGGCGGAAACTTTTTAACCCACCGCCGCTGAAGCAGGGCGGGATATTTAATCATCCAAAAAAAACGTATGATAAAAAAGCAGGTCGTAATCGTGACCATGCTGATGTGAATGAGTTTAATCCAGGGATAATAGGCGTGCATCGGATGGGTATTTTTTAAGCTGCTAACGGCATGGGTTCGTATTTTAATACAAATTAGAGGTTGTTTGATGAATTATTCTCTCTCTCCTATTGGGACTATCCATTCCCCATTTAAGGAAAAATTTGGTATCCCGCGACAACCACTGCTCGTGCCTGAAGCAAAAGCAACGCTGGAGCTGCTCATACCCTATAACAGTGTTGATGTGGTTGCCGGGCTGGAGGGATTTTCACATATTTGGCTGACATTTATCTTTCATCAGACAATGCGTGATCGATGGCAGCCACGAGTTCGTCCACCAAGGCTGGGGGGGAACCGCCGTGTTGGCGTATTTGCCAGCCGATCTCCATTTCGCCCCAATCCCATTGGGCTATCTGTTGTGGCATTGGATGGTATTTCCACTGAGAATGGCAAAGTGGAATTGTTGTTATCGGGTGTGGATCTTCTGGATGGCACGCCAGTGCTCGATATTAAACCCTACCTCCCTTATGTGGATAGTATTCCTGAGGCCAAAAGTGGGTATGCGTCTGAGCCGCCACAAGCCAGCAAATCGGTGTTGTTCAGTAAAAAAGCTGAAACCCAACTACGGCAGCGGAGTGATGGAGCTGAGCTGCAGCGTTTGATTATGAAGCTACTGGAATGTGACCCACGCCCAGCCTATAAAAATGAGCCCCAACCAGATAGGATCTACGGGATGCGACTGTATGATTTTGATTTGAAATGGCGGGTGATGGGCGATGAGGTTGAGGTGGTTGAGCTGGCTTCAGTTGAGACTATTTAAACTTTATCACCTTCTTCAGTGGTGAGAGATTGATCTCATCAAAGCAGGTTCCTGATCGTGCAGATAAAACAGCAAGCACAGCATCAGCGACATCCTGTGGCAGGATGTAGTTCTCTTCAGTATCACCAGGCTCAAAAGAGAGATTCTCAAAAAAACTGGTTCTGACCATCCCTGGATTAATGATAGTGCTTCTGATACCAGAGTTGGAACACTCCTCCCGCAATGATTGCGCGAAGCCCCTCAGTGCAAATTTTGTCGCACAATAGACAGCCCCCTTGCGACTGCCGCTCAAAGCCGCTTCTGAGCCGATGAAAATAAGGTCGCCCTGTTTGTTCCGTTTCATGTTTGGGAGCAGCTCACGTGCCAAAAGGATCTGACTGGTGAGGTTGAGATCTATTAACTGACGTATCTGCTTTGGTGATGACTCCTCCAGTGAGCCGAAACGCCCTTCGCCTGCATTAAAGATGATGCCACTGATATCTGAGTGTTGCTTGGCGATAGCTTTGATCTTTTCAGGCAGCTCATCCAAACACGCCAGATCCAGCAGTAGTGGAACAAACCTGGCTGGAGCTCCTTTCCAGCTGCTGAAGTCACGGGCAATACCAATAACAGTTGCACCCTCTTGAGGCAGAGCTTTGCTAATGGCCTGGCCTATACCTCGGCTTGCCCCTGTTACAAGGATCTTTCTATTTTCTAATCTCATATTACAGCACTGTTATCTGCAAGGATCTTCATACAATAGCCGCACTCCAACCCATTGGACAAGGAGTTTACTGCTATCAAGATATTATATGAGCAGTATTTAGGCGTATTTTCCTGATCAATTAGCTTGGGATTGGAAATCATAAGAATAATCTGAAATATCCCCGCTATTCTTGTGATTATCTAGCTCCTACGGTAGAGTTCCAGGCCATTATTGTTAAGTTGTCAGGGTTGATTACAGGGAGACTCAAAGGCACCGCATGAATATCCATGTCGAAATAATTAAAATCCCCCTTGTGGCATGGTCTCCTGCAGATTGCATCCAAAAATCATCGGCCGCAATCCCCTCACAACCTACCACCCCAAATTAAAAATAAACATTGCCCATGGGCTTCATTATGTTGATATGCAATCAGCTGATTGTATTAAGCATGATGCAGAGGAATAAGAATGTCAGTTGAGAGAAGAAAAATGGATCGACAGTGGTTTCAAAACACCCTTTTAAAATTCTTACTAAGCTGCTGTCTAATAGCCATTAGCCATGTTGTCACAGCATCTGTTGATCTAAAACCTCAAATGATTAAGGATATTAATTCAAAGATGCGCACGCCTGGAATCTACTCTGATATTGTTGAGTCAAATGGTGTTGCTTATTTTTGTGCTGAAGATATTTCTGGTGGAAAGGGGTTGTGGAAGTATGATGGAGCTGGAGGTGGAAGGATGCTAGTTAAAGGCATCAATGTTGGAACTGCTGGTCATTTTCTCTTCCTCCGCCTCACTGATGTCAATGGTATATTGTATTTTAGTGCAGGGGATTTGACTGGTAGGCAGATATGGAAGTCTGATGGCACGGAAGAAGGTACTGTGCCAGTTAAAACATTCATGGATAGCTCAGCGTATGATATTCATTCACTCACTAATGTAAATGGCGAGCTTTTTTTTGTAGCTAAAGATAAAACACACGGCCATGAGCTATGGAAATCTGACGGCACGGAAGCAGGAACAGTGTTAGTTAAAGATATCTATCCAGGTGATACTGGTTCAGCTCCAAATAATTTAATTAATATCAATGGTGTGCTGTTTTTTACCGCGTATGATTTGGAAGGTGTCGGGCTATGGAAAACTGATGGCACTGAGCAAGGAACTATTCTAATAAAAAGGATGGATGCAGCTCCTGCTGGTATGATTAATGTTAATGGCTCTCTGTTTTATGCTTTTGCTGATGGAGGGCTATGGAAATCAGATGGTACCGAGGTCGGTACAGCGCTTGTTAAAAATATTCAGGTCAGTGTTGGTTATTCTTTTCCTGGTGTTAATGTCAATGGCACACTGTTTTTTATCGCTAATGATAGCGTCACGGGTACTGAATTATGGAGATCCAATGGAACTGAAGAGGGCACGGTTTTAGTCAAGGATATTCATGTGGGAGTTGAGGGTTCTTCACCATCTGATCTGGTTAATTTTAATGGTATGCTTTTTTTTACAGCTGACGATGGAATTAATGGTAGTGAGCTGTGGAGATCAGATGGTACTGGGACCGGCACAGTACTTGTAAAAAATATAAATAGTCGCACCTCATACCCAAAAAGTAGTTATCCTGCCTACAAGGTTGTTGCTAATGGCATACTGTTTTTTAGAGCTGATGATGGAGTTGGAGGTTGGGAACTTTGGAAATCTGATGGTACTGAAGCCGGTACTGCAATAGTTAAGGATATTAATCCAGGAGGGAATTACTCTTTCCCTAAAAGACTAACAGCATTCAACAATAAACTATTGTTGGTAGCTGATGATGGCGTTGATCGTAATGAATTGTGGGAGTCTGATGGTACCGAAGCTGGCACATTGCGAGTAAAGGATAAAAATGCTGCTAGCTATAGTTCAAGCCCGAAACATCTTACGAAGATTAATGGAACATTATTTTTTGAGGCAAAGGACCATGGTGATTATAAGGCATTATGGAAATCTGATGGTACCAAAACAGGTACGGTGCCAGTTAAGTATTTTCAGGAAAGATTTGTTGGTATTAACTCTGAAGGTTTAGTCGATGTTAATGGGCTTTTATTTTTTGTAGCTAGCAATGGGGTGAATAGTCAGCTATGGAGAAGTAAAGGTACTGAAGAGAGCACCATGACGCTTACAGAATTTGGGCGCGATTATCCAGCTGGGCTTAGCAAACTTACCAAGTTTAATAACATGCTATTTTTTGTGCGCCAATCATTGAATAAGCCTACAGAGCTATGGGGATCAGATGGGACTCAAGCAGGCACACTTTTGGTTAAGAATTTTGTTGATAGAGGCGGGTACGACACTGTTAAAGAAATCATTGCTGCTGATAATACCCTTTTCTTACGTGCGGAATTTTGTTTTGGCTATAGCTGTCAAACAGAGATATGGAAATCTGATGGTACATCCCAAGGAACGATTAAGATAGATAGCCCTGTTGCTTATGGTCTGATTGATCTTATTAACTTAAATGGTACGCTAATTTATAATACTGGAACTGGACTCTGGAAATCAGATGGCACCCAAACAGGCTTTGTGCAAATTACAGATAGAGCTGCTTGGCACAGAGTGGTTATCGGCAATACACTTTTTTTTGATAACGGTAATGAGCTATGGAAATCTGATGGTACCAGAGTCGGTACAATGCAGGTTAAGGATATTGGGCCAGGAGGAGATTTCATCAACCCCAGTGAGTTTACAAATATTAATGGCACACTTTTTTTCGCTGCTACAAATGGTGTTGATGGAGAAGAATTGTGGAAATCAGATGGTACAACAGAAGGCACAATTCAGGTTAAAGATATTTGGCCAGGCAACAACTCATCCTATCCTAGAGAGTTAACTAGTATTAATGGAATACTGTTTTTTAAGGCGAAAAACTCTGTTACTAATAATTGGGATTTATGGAGTTCTGATGGCACTGAAGCGGGGACAATGCGTATTGATGATAGAGAGGGTTACCAGCAAGCAGGATACACTTATGGATATGAAGGCCCAAGCGAGCTTGTCGGTGTAGGTAATATGCTGTTTTTTGAAGCAGATGATGGACATCATGGATCTGAATTATGGATGGTGGATGTATCATCACTGATTACAGATACTGACAGAGATGGTGTTGCAGATAGAGTTGATGTCTTTCCTTTTAACTCTGATGAATCTGCAGATACAGATGGTGATGGAGTTGGAAATAATGCAGATCCAGATGATGATAATGATGGTGTGCCAGATAGTGTAGATACCTGCCCGTTAGGCGCAATTAACTGGATCTCAAATAGTATAAGTGATTACGACAGAGATGGCTGTCGTGACAGCAGAGAAGATCAGGATGATGACAATGATGGTGTGCTAGATGCTACAGATAATTGTCCTACAGGTGCTATAAACTGGACATCAAATAGCACAACAGATAGAGATAGTGACGGCTGTCGTGACAGTGATGAAGAAATTTATGCAGTAGATTACTATCCGCTGCATTCTGGCAATAGTTGGACCTACCTTACTGATGGTGTTACAAGTGATACCGAGACGGTGCTTAGTGGTACGGCTATTGTAAACGGCATAGCTACAAAACAGATACAAACTTCATCAGATGGATCAATAAGTTTCTATACAAATGATGCCGATGGTTTGAGAGAGCATAAAGCTATATTGGATGAAGGTGATTACTTAATTTTTACTCCTCCAATGAAGCATTTGCACTCAGAAAACTATATTGGTGATGAAATCAATAGCAGTGCCGCAGCGCCATACACTTACCCTGGCTATGATGCTCTATTCCCACATTACTACACAGTGACAACAAAAGTTATTGCAAGTGAGATGGTTACAGTTCCATTAGGGACATTTTCGGCAATCAAAATTCAGTACTCTGTTAATGTGTCAGGTGATATTTTTAATTCATCTGGAGTTATAACTGAATGGGTTGTGAAACACATTGGTATGGTAAAGTCGGTATCTGTTTTTTATGGAATCACAGAGGTTGAAGAGCTAACGGCTGTTTCAATTGACTCTGATGGAGATGGCATTAATGTTATCGATGACAACTGCCCTTCAGTGGCTAATCCAAACCAACTAGATACGGATAGTGATGGGCAAGGCAATGCCTGTGATTCAGATGATGATAATGATGCTGTGCTGGATAGTGATGACAATTGTCCACTAGTGCGTAATTCCAATCAGCTGAATAGGGATGGTGATGGACAAGGTAATGCCTGTGATTTAGATGATGATAACGATACTGTGCCAGATAGTGCTGATGCCTGCCCATTAGGTGCAATTAACTGGGTATCAAATAGTAGAAACGATAATGATAGAGACGGCTGTCGCGATAGCAGTGAAGATCAAGATGATGATAATGATGGTGTTGATGATAGGCTGGATCTCTTTCCGCTAAATCCTAATGAGTCTGCTGATGCTGATAGAGATGGTATTGGGGACAATGCAGATACCGATGATGATAATGACGGCCTCACTGATACAGAAGAGAGACGATTAGGTAGCGACCCCAATAACAAGGACAGTGATAATGATGGGCTTGAGGATGGTTGGGAGATTGATAATAATCTTGATCCGACAGATGGCATTTGCCCAAGCTGGGTTTGTGGTGGTTCAGGCGGCTGGCGCCATGCGATTCAACCCTCAATGAGGCGGTGAGATGAAGGTTGATATTTATTTTTGAGTGCTTAGTTGAGCCATCAACTCGTCAATTTTACTCAGCTGCGCATTGATTAATTGTGAAACCCATTTGGCTTTTATGCCATGCCCAGGTTGGTGGCTGTTGTCTGAGATGATCTTCAGGCAATAGCCGTTACCTTTTAAGGCAGAAAGAAACCCTGTTGCTTCCATATCGAATGCACCCGCTCGGGTGTAATCAAACTCAGGCTGAGTTAATGTCGTTAATGTGTCCAGCTCACAAGGTGGATTGAAATATGAAGAGGGTTTCCATTGTTGTTGTGAATCTTCATCAGTAATGCACGTAGCTAAAATCATATCTCCTATCTGTCGAGTGGCATGCCCGGCAATTCCCAGATTGATCCAGATAATATTCTTCTGCTGATTGCATTGAGCCAGTAAAAAATGGGTGGCTTGCTCTGATGCCTCTTTACCTATGCCTGAGCGTACTAATGAAATAGCTCCATTTTGATAGAGAGGAAAATCGCCATCAGGCTGTTTGCGCGTGAGTCCAAAATGGGCAATTAATGGTTTAGCTTCGGCAGGAAGTGCAACCACAAAATTAAATAAAGGGTTGCTCATTGTTTATCCTGAGTAAGCAGCCGCTGAAAATGGTGTTGCTTTTCTGAATAAGTATCAGCCTGCTGCTGTTTACCACGCTTTATTGCTCCTTGCGCCAGTATGCCTGCCTTTTTGATAAGTACCTCGATAGCGGCTTGTCGGTCTGCTGATGAAAGGTCTGGGTGGGCAATAATCTTTTCCAGCGCCTGAATGCGAAAGCGATCCATTCCCCAATGCTTGCGTGAAAGCTGATCTTCATGTCCACCATGTTTAATAATCTGGGGTGTCTCTATAAACAGAGTAGGGTGAAAGGCGCAGATGCGCAGCCAGAGATCATAATCTTCACATGCGGGTAGGGTTTCATCAAATGGCCCTACTGAATCAAACAGGGAGCGATGAATAATGACCGATGAGGGCGATATGGCACACAGTGGTAGGCAGTGCTGAAAAATCCATCCACCTGTTTTGGCATGTTTCTTCATTTGATTGACACGCTTGCCGTTGCGAATCCAAATCTCTTCAGTGTGGCAGAGCTTCATGCCTGGATTGGATTCCAGAACTGATGCCTGTGTGGCAAGTTTTTCTGGCATCCACTCATCATCAGAATCAAGAAAGGCCAGCCATTCACCCGTTGCTGTGCTGATACCATTGTTGCGGGCGCTGCTCACCCCCTGGTTTTGTTGATGAAGATAGCGGCAGGCAGGAAAATCGTTTTGAATGAGTTCAGCTGTTCCATCTGTGGAGCCATCATCCACAATAATAATCTCTGCTGGTTGCAGGCTCTGTTTTAGCACTGACTCAATGGCCCGGCCGATAGTGTGGACTCGGTTATGGGTGGGAATGATGACTGAGATATTCACATTTTGTGCTAGGCAGTGGCTGAGTAACACAATATATCAAATAGATAAAGTTGAGTGATAGTTGTTAGCCTCATATACTCTCAATTTTCCAGTAGCAGCTGTTATTGCGAAGTATATTCCTATGGGTGAAGTTGTTTCATTTAAGAAACCGAAGTTATCTGAAAAGCATAAGGGCAAAACCCTGTGCAGAAATGGCCATCACAAATGGGAAATCGTCAATGAACGGCAATTTGATGTGAAGCTTGGCAAGCTGGTAACAAGCTACAGATGCAAACGCTGTGGTGCTACAAAAAACAAGTTAATTTAATATGATTATTCAGCTTACCTCTAAACTCCGTGATTCCTGCGTTACAAAATGATCATTTACACGTGTAAACTCTCATTCTGCGCCTTGAATACACGGGTTTTAGGCGCAATCTGAAAAGCCACCCTAAAATCCAACCTATGAGTTTATGAATGAAGATCGGATTGCTCAATGCCTACGCCTATAACCGAGATGTTGAAGATTTTCGACAGAGGTATTGGCTCATGTTTCAACAGTTTTTTACGGAACATGTCTCATCTGATTTTTCACTGCATGAATACAACGTCACGCAACGATACTGGCCAAACTCACTGCAAGAGTGTGATGGCTGGATTATTGGAGCATCCCAACATAGCGTTCATGACAAATCCTCCTGGATTACAAAATTGATGGAATTTGCCTGTGCCTGCCACTTTAACCAAAAGCCACTTATCGGCATTGGTTTTGGGCATCAAGTGATTGCGCATTCCCTGGGTGGTGAGGTAAATAAATCACGTAAAGGGTGGGGCGCTGGTGTACGTGATTTTAATATCCGTCAGCACAAGCCCTGGATGGCACCGGAACTGGCAACTTGCTCACTCAGTTTCAGTCATAAAGAGCAAGTGGATATGCTTCCAGGCCAAGCAACTTTACTTGCTGGTGATAGTTTTTGTCTGCACCAGATGTACGCCATTGGAGAGCATGTTTTTGCAATTCAGGGGCACCCAGAATATGACCAGGCATTCATGCAGGCATTACTTGATGAGCATAAAAAAAACATACCAATAGAGTGCCATGAACAAGCGCTTGCCTCTCTGGATCAGTCAACGGATTCAAGAGTAGTTGGTGACTGGATACGGCGGTTTTTTATAACGGGACAGAGCTAAACAATCTCTTCAGATTTTGTTTCCAGTTTTTCTATATCTAGCAGTTTGATTGAGCCGCGGGCAACTGCAATCAGATTTTTGATTTCAAAGTCCTTAAGAATGCGGCTAACGACCTCACGAGAGGTTCCAAGGTCTGAGGCAATCTCTTGATGAGTGGCTTGAATGATGGGCTGGCTGTCGGCATGGTGCCGTTTCAGCAGGTAGCTGGCAATGCGTCGATCTACGCGACTAAAGACCACCTCTTCAACCAGGCTGATGATGTCGGCCATGCGCTGGGCAACCAGTCCAAAAACATAATCACGCCAGGCAGATGATTCGGCCATCCAGCGATGCAGGGTGCCTGCTGGAATCAATACCACATCAAGATCTTCTTCACATTCGGCGTAGGCAGGGAAGGGCTGGTGACTGACGATGCATGAAGCTGTAAGTATGCAGCTTTTGCCCGCGCCAATTCGATAGAGTGTGATTTCCCGACCACTTTCGCCCAGCTTATAGATACGCGCTGAGCCGTTTAGTATTAAAGCCAGATGCTCGCAGGCAGATCCCTGCGAGCAGATGGGTTGCCCTTTTTTCAGGTGCGCTAAAAATGCAGTTTGCAGAAACTCTTTATAGTGATGGCTATCGCACTCCTGCAAGAAACCAAATGTCTCTTGCAGTTGTTTTTCGAGAGCCTTGTCAGTGATCATTAAAGGTTCTCTGATGCAAAGTCTGCCAACCTTGAACGCTCACCTTGCATAAGGGTTATATGGCCACTGTGCTGCCAGTTTTTGAATCGGTCTACTGCGAATGTCAGGCCAGAGGTGGT
>Ga0316190_10001450_pt1 | contig 17117 bp, 12 predicted proteins | sample Eddworburrow2_MG_FD_204929 | JGI IMG/M metagenome (GOLD analysis project Ga0316190, IMG submission 204929) | Coastal sediment microbial communities from Maine, United States - Eddy worm burrow 2 | ecosystem: Environmental > Aquatic > Marine > Coastal > Sediment | place: USA: Maine | collected... | reverse complement strand
GGCGACGTCTGCCTTGTCGAGTACGTCCCCCGCATCTTCCACGCAATCCGGGAAGCTGGCTATACCGATGCTGACGGTGCTGGAGATGCGTACACCTTTCATATCAAATGATGTGTTATGAATGGCGGTGCGGATTCGCTCGGCAGCTGTTTGGGCATGCTCGGTACCGGTGTGCGACATCAAGATAACAAATTCATCACCACCGTAGCGGGCCACTACGTCCGCTGTCCTGACGCAATCCCTGATGGATTGCGCAATGGTCTTGAGAAGACGACTGCCGGCTGTGTGTCCATGTCGATCATTTATGCCTTTCAGGCAGTCAACATCGATCATGATGACGGTAAAGGGTTGCGCATGACGCATTACCCGTGCGATTTCCTTCTCCAGAACAAGATTGAAGGCCCGCATGTTCAGCAGACCTGTCAGGTCATCTGTCTGTGACAGCAGGGTGATACGCTGCTTTGCCTGCAGCACGTCGGCGGCGAGCATGGAAGTGACATAGGCCACCAGCAGGAAGGGCGAGAAGTTCGCCATCAAGGTGGTAAAGGTTTGCGCTGCGAACAGCCTGTCGGCATAGGCAATGTGGCCCATGTACAGGTAGCAGCATGCAATGAGTGCGACTTCCAGCATTGTCATTATCCTGCCCAGGGTGATGGCACAGGCGATGATCACCAGCAGGTACAGATTCAGTAAGGGACTGTCGACCTTGCCGGTATACCAGAGAGCGGCGGTGATGAAGCCGATCATTGCCCATGTTTCCACTGCCAGTTTCAGACGGGATTCGCGGGCATGAAAGTTCAGATAACGAAACAGCAGTACGAAGCCTGCATAGCTGACCATGGTAAGGATCAGGCCATCAGCCTTATCGACAGGCTGTGTCGGTATGAAAAAGTACAGTATGACCAGGATCAGCAGCAGCCAGTGCAGTTCGGCCATGCTGCGCGAAAAACCCTGCAGTTCTTCCTTCTCGTATGTCGAGGTGATCAAGGGTGTTATTGAACGCGGCATTCCCTGTCCTGCAGGTGATGAATTCTGTGACTGGCTTAACCGTCATATCGACCACGAAGTCCTGTTATTTAGGCGGCCAAAGTGACAGAATCCCGTTGCCGGGGCGGCCGTGGACGACGCTGGCCGGCAGAGTTGACGACAGCCGCAGTCAGGCCGTCTCTGTATGCGGTTATCTGGTTGAATACAGTCAATAAATACATAAAGAAATCGTAGTTATCTCGATTGTTTATAATAGATGGATTCGGGCTTGAACCCTGCCTGAGAAAACCGGAAACTTTCTTCATGTGCCCTGCCTTTGTTCATCTGCATGTCCACACCGAATATTCGCTGGTAAACGGTACCGTCCGGGTCAAGCCGCTGGTAAAAAGTGTTGCCGAGGCCGGCATGCCAGCGGTTGCCGTCACCGATCAAAGCAACATGTTTTCCATGGTGAAGTTCTATCGTGCGGCCATGGCCCAGGGTGTCAAGCCCATTATCGGTGTCGATCTCTGGGTGGCAGACAGGTCCGGCAGCAAATCACCCGCGCGGCTGGTGTTGCTTTGCAAGACGCATGACGGCTACCTCAATCTCACCCGCCTGGTGTCACGTTCCTATACAGAAGGACAACACCGTGGCATCCCGGTGCTGGAGCGTGACTGGCTTGCAGGGCAGACCACCGGACTGGTTGCACTGTCCGGTGGACGCAGCGGTGATGTTGGCCAGGCATTGCTGGCAAACAAGAACGCCCTTGCCGCTGAACGACTGGATGACTGGCAGCGAATTTTTCCGGACAGCTTTTACCTGGAATTGCAGCGCACCGGTCGACCGGGAGAAGAGGCGTATCTGCACAAGGCTGTCAATCTCGCTGGCCTGAAAAGTGTTCCGGTCGTGGCCAGCAATGATGTGCATTTCCTGAAGGCCAGTGACTTTGATGCCCATGAAGCACGCGTCTGCATCAATGAAGGCCGCACCCTGGATGATCCGCGCCGTTCGAAAGAGTTCACCGAACAACAGTACCTGCGCTCTGCCGCAGAAATGCAGGCACTGTTCAGTGATATCCCGGAAGCGCTGGAAAATACCGTGGAGATCGCCAAGCGCTGTAACCTGGAACTGGAACTGGGCAAGAATTACCTGCCTGATTTTCCGGTACCGGAAGGCATGGACATGGCCGGTTACTTCAAGCAGCAGGCCGAGAAGGGACTGGAACAGCGCTTTTTGAAAATACTTGACCCGGGCAGCGTGGATAATGAAGCCGTCCGGCAGCGCTATCGCGAGCGGCTTGATACCGAGGTCCGGGTCATACTGGAGATGGGTTTCCCCGGCTACTTCCTGATTGTGGCCGATTTTATTATCTGGGCAAAGGCCAATGGCATTCCTGTCGGGCCCGGCCGTGGTTCCGGTGCGGGTTCGCTGGTGGCCTATGCCCTGACGATTACCGATCTTGATCCGCTTCGCTATGACCTGCTGTTTGAGCGCTTTCTGAATCCGGAACGCGTCTCCATGCCGGACTTCGATGTCGATTTCTGCATGGAAGGCCGGGACCGGGTTATCGAGTATGTGGCGGAGCGTTACGGCCGCGACAAGGTCTCCCAGATCATCACCTATGGTTCCATGGCGGCCAAGGCGGTTGTCCGTGATGTAGGGCGCGTGCTTGGGCATCCCTATGGCTTTGTCGACCGGATCGCAAAACTGATTCCGTTCGAGATTGGCATAACGCTCGACAAGGCGCTGAACCAGGAACCGGCCTTCAGCGAATTGTATGACGCCGATGAAGATGTGCGCACCCTGGTCGACCTGGCCCGTTCACTGGAGGGCCTGGCGAGGAATGCCGGCAAACATGCCGGTGGCGTTGTGATTGCACCGTCACGGCTAACGGATTTCACCCCGCTGTACTGCGAGCAGGGTGGCGGTGCGCTGGTCAGTCAGTTCGACAAGGATGATGTGGAAGCCGTTGGCCTGGTGAAGTTCGACTTTCTCGGCTTGCGCACACTGACCATCATTGACTGGGCACTGAAGACCGTCAATGCCAGGCAGGCAGAGAACGGCAAGCCACTGGTCGACATCGAAGCCATTCCGCTGACTGACAGGGCGGCATTTGATTTGTTGCGGGCTGCGGCAACGACCGCGGTATTCCAGCTGGAATCAAGCGGCATGAAAGACCTGATTCGTCGCCTGCGCCCGGATACTTTTGAAGATATCGTGGCGCTGGTCGCCCTGTTTCGTCCGGGACCGCTGCAGTCCGGGATGGTCGATGACTTTATTGCACGCAAACACGGTGCGCAAATCAAATACCCGCACCCCGATCTGGAACCCATCCTGAAGCCGACCTATGGCATTATCCTGTACCAGGAACAGGTGATGCAGATTGCGCAGGTACTGGCCGGTTATACACTGGGCGGTGCCGACATGTTGCGGCGTGCCATGGGCAAGAAGAAGCCGGAAGAAATGGCGAAGCAGCGCTCGATCTTTCTTGAGGGCGCGAAACAGCGGGATGTTGATGAGACGGTGGCCGCCGGCATCTTCGACCTGATGGAAAAATTTGCCGGTTATGGTTTTAACAAGAGCCATTCGGCGGCCTATGCACTGGTGTCTTACCAGACGGCCTGGTTAAAGGCACACTACCCGGCGGCATTTATGGCGGCGGTTATGTCGGCAGACATGGACAATACCGACAAGATCGTACACCTGATTGCCGAATGCGGGGATATGAACCTGAAGGTGGTGCCGCCCGATGTCAACCAGTCGCAGTATCATTTCACCGCTATAGCAGAAGACACTATTGTTTATGGCCTGGGCGCGATCAAGGGCGTCGGGCAGGCGGCGATAGATGGCATGCTCGCGGAGCGCCAGCAAGGGGGAGGGTTCGCCGATCTGTTTGACCTGTGCCGGCGTGTGGATTTGCGCAAGGTGAACCGGCGAGTGTTTGACGCCCTGATCCGTGCCGGTGCGCTGGATACCATGGGTGACACCCGTGCTTCCCAGCTGGCAAACCTTGACAAGGCGCTGAAAATGGCCGAGCAGCATTCCCGTAATCTCGATACCGGACAGAATGATTTGTTTGGTGACCCGGAGTCAGCAGCGCCGCTGCCGGTTGAGAAGCAGGTGTTGCCGGAATGGGAGGAAGAGCAAAGACTGCAGGGTGAAATGGATGCGCTCGGGCTTTACCTGACGGGCCATCCGATTGCCCGCTATGAAGCAGAGCTGGTCAATATCACCAGCGGCAAACTGGCGGAGATGGCCGCCCTCTGTACAGCAACGCCGGCATCGAACCAGGACGCGAACAAGGAGCGCAAGGGGCGGCCCGGCGCCGATGAACGTGCCGTGACGATTGCCGGGCTGGTCATGAGTATGCGTGTTATCAAGACCATGCGTGGTGGCAAGATTGCATTCCTGACGCTGGATGATCGCACCGCAAGGCTTGATGTGCGCGTGTTTCCGGATGTCTATGAAAAGTACCAGGCCATGCTCGGGAAGAACAAGGTACTGGTGGTTCAGGGAGGACTCGGGCTGGATGATTTTACCGGTGGTCACCAGGTGACCGCGCAAAGTATTTATGACATCAACCAGGCGCGTGCACTGTTTGCGCGGCGACTCGTGGTCGGTGTTGAGTCCAGTCAGGCCGGTAATGGCTTTGTCGGCAGCCTGGCTGATATTTTACAGCCCTTCAGGGAAGGGCACTGCCGGGTCTGTATCGATTATACGGGTGGCGAGGCCCGGGCAAGGGTGGCGCTGGGTGATGAATGGACGGTATACCCGACCGACGAATTATTGCACCGGCTGCGTGACCTTGCTGGCAAGGACAGTGTGCAGGTTGAATACGTATAGAGGGGCAGGGTGAATTGCGCCCGGGTCCTGCATGTTCTGCAAGATGTACCGCCATTCCGATGCCTGTTTTCCTGCTGCTTCTGGCCGCTGGCACTTGTTTAAGCATCACGGAAACGGTACCTTAGCTGCATAAAATATCCCTGTGGAATTTCCGATGAACCTTAATTTTCTGGAATTTGAACAACCCATTGCCGAGCTTGAGGCAAAGATTGATGAACTGAACTATGTCAGTGATGACGCAGACATCAATATCTCGGATGAAATAAAGAAACTGAAAGAGAAGAGCCGCGCACTGACAGAATCGATTTTCTCGAATCTGACTCCCTGGCAGGTTTCCCAGCTGGCGCGTCATCCACAACGACCCTATACACTGGATTACATTATCCGGATCTTCACCGACTTCGAGGAACTGCACGGGGACCGGCATTACGGTGATGATAATGCCATTATCGGTGGTGTTGCCCGCCTGAATGATCAGCCGGTCATGGTTATCGGTCAGCAGAAGGGACGGGATATCAAGGAGAAGCTGCTGCGCAATTTCGGTATGCCGCGACCCGAGGGGTATCGCAAGGCCCTGCGTCTGATGGAGATGGCGGAGCGCTTCAAATTGCCGCTGCTGACCTTTATTGATACACCGGGTGCCTACCCCGGCATTGGTGCCGAGGAACGCGGACAGAGTGAGGCCATCGCGAGGAATTTGCTGGTCATGTCCCATCTGAAGACGCCGATTATCTGCACGGTCATTGGTGAGGGAGGCTCAGGTGGTGCACTGGCCATTGGCGTGGGTGACCAGACGCTGATGTTGCAGTACAGCACCTACTCGGTGATTTCACCGGAAGGCTGTGCCTCTATTTTGTGGAAAAGTGCGGAAAAGGCCCCCGATGCGGCAGAGGCGCTGGGTATTACCTCCGGGAGGCTGCGTGACCTTGGCATGGTCGACAGGATCATTCCCGAACCTCTGGGTGGTGCGCACCGTAACATTGATGCTGTTGTCGATAATGTTAAACAGGCCCTGGTTGAAACACTCGGGGAACTGCAGAAAAAGTCACTGGATGAACTGCTTGAAGCACGTTACCAACGCTTGAAGGGCTACGGACAATTCACTGACCGTTAGTTTTAAAAAAAACTGACGGGTATGCAGGATGTGCTGGGGTACGAAGCGCATCGGTCGCGAAATGATGCGCTTTGTTTACTCGGCACATCCTGCGCCATGGCCTCAACCCGGCTGCATATATGAAATTCTCACCTGACTATCTCCTGCAGCAACTGCACCGTCACCCCGGGACCTGTGGTTACCAGGTGGCCTTCAGTGGCGGTCTTGACTCACATGCGCTGTTGCACGCGCTCAGCAAGCTGCGGGCTGAACTGGGTGCAGACATCGGTGCTGTGCATGTCAATCATGGCTTGCAACTGGACGCCGATCACTGGGAGTCGCATTGCCAGCAGCTGTGTGCCGACCTGAAAGTACCGTATGTCTCTCTCAGGGTGGACGGCAAGGCGCTGCGTGGCGAGAGTCCGGAAGCGGCCGCACGCAGCGCACGCTATACGGCGCTGGCAGACTGGTTGCCGGCACAGCATTGCCTGTTAACGGCCCAGCATCAGGATGATCAGGCGGAAACACTGTTATTGCAATTGCTGCGCGGCAGCGGGGTGAATGGTCTGGCAGCAATGCCGGTTTTGACAACCTTCGGCGCCGGCCGGCTGCTGCGGCCATTGCTGGATGTTACCCGGGAGGCACTGTACCGGTACGCCATTAGCAACAGGCTGTCGTGGATAGAGGACCCCAGTAATACGGATACCGGTTTCGATCGCAACTATCTGCGCCGGCAGGTGTTGCCGGTGCTACGGGAACGCTGGCCTGCAGTTGCGTCCAGTCTGTCACGCAGTGCCGCGCACTGTGCAGATGCTGCCCGCTTGCTTGCGGAACTGGCCGAGCAGGATCTGCAGGCCCTGACGGTCCGGGGAAATACCCTGTCGCTGACAGGCCTCGTGGCCTTGCCGCTGGCACGCCAGGGTAATGTCTTGCGCCACTGGACCAGGCAGTTATCCGGAAAGACACCGTCTGCGGCGGTGCTTGCACGCATTTTGAATGACGTCACCGGCAGTCGCCGTGATTCCGAGCCCTGTGTGCGCTGGGGCGGCTTCGAGATACGCCGCTACCGCGAGGAACTGTTCTTGTTGCCTCGGGCGGCCGTGCCTGAGGAGCAACCCGGGACCCTGGACTGGGCTCTGTCCGGGCCGCTGGCATTGCCGGGGGTGGGCGGGGTTCTGACAGCGACCACGGAGACCGGGCGCGGTATCCGGGTTGCCGCGGTGCCGGCTGGCTGTGTCCGTGTAGCCTGGCGTCGGGGCGGTGAATATTGCAGGCCTGCGGGTAGAGGGCACCAGCATCGCCTGAAAAAATTGTTCCAGGAACGGGGGATTCCCCCCTGGGAGCGGTCACGTATTCCGTTGATCTATATCCAGGACCAGCTGGCTGCGGTGGCCGGTATGTGGGTATGTGAACCGTTCCAGGCCGGACCCGCCGAGTCCGGTTTCATGATCAACTGGTTGCCGGGGCAACAATCAAACGTTTAATGACAGATATCTGCGATTCCAGCCCCACCGGGTAATTGAGGTGGCCGCCCCGATCTGGTAACGTTTGCTCCCGTCATGCGGCAATAGTGTCGCCCCCCGGATCCCAGGTAGTAAATGACCCGATTTATCTTCATCACCGGCGGTGTTGTGTCCTCTCTGGGCAAGGGCATCGCAGCGGCCTCTCTCGGCAGTCTGCTCGAAACGCGTGGCCTCAAGGTGACGTTGCTCAAGCTGGACCCCTATATCAATGTTGATCCGGGTACCATGAGTCCGTTTCAGCACGGCGAGGTGTTCGTCACCAGTGACGGCGCGGAAACGGACCTTGATCTGGGGCACTATGAGCGTTTCGTCCGTACTACCATGACGAAGGCCAATAATTTCACCACCGGCCAGATTTACGAGAGCGTCATTCGCAAGGAACGCCGCGGCGACTATCTGGGTGCGACAGTACAGGTCATCCCCCATATCACGGACGAGATCAAGGAAAGTATTCTCAGGGGCGCGGATGATGCGGATATCGCCATGGTCGAGATCGGCGGCACGGTCGGTGATATCGAGTCGCTGCCCTTCCTTGAGTCAATTCGCCAGATGGGTGTCGAACTCGGACATGAGCGGGCACTCTTCATGCACCTGACACTGGTTCCCTATATTGCTGCCTCCGGTGAGATAAAAACCAAACCCACGCAGCACTCGGTCAAGGAATTACGTTCCATCGGTATCCAGCCGGATATCCTGTTGTGTCGGGCCGACCGGCCGCTGCCACCGACTGAACGCAGCAAGGTGGCGCTGTTTACCAATGTTGAAGAACGAGCCGTTATATCCGCCGTCGATGTGGACAGTATTTACAAGATTCCGCTGCTGTTGCACGAGCAGCAACTCGACAACATCGTTGTGGAGAAAATGCACATTGATGCCGGTCCTGCAGACCTGAGTGAATGGGAGCAGGTGGTGCGTAATAGCGAACGACGTGAGGGCGGTGTCACCATCGCCATGGTCGGTAAATACATCGAGTTGACCGAATCATACAAATCGTTGTCTGAAGCGTTGATCCACGCCGGCATACACACACTCACCAACGTCAATATCGAATATGTCGATTCGGAAAAGATCGAACAGCACGGTACCGGCATGCTGGAAGGGGTCGATGCCATACTGGTGCCGGGTGGCTTCGGGCTGCGTGGTGTCGAGGGCAAGATCGATGCGGTGCGTTATGCCCGCGAGCATAACATCCCCTTCCTGGGTATCTGTCTGGGTATGCAGGTTGCGGTTATTGAATATGCCCGTAATGTTGCCGGGTTGCAGGACGCGCATTCAACAGAATTCAACAAGGGTACCAAACAGCCCGTCATTGCCTTGATCGAGGAATGGCAACGGGCGGATGGTGGCCACGAATTGCGCAGTGAGGATTCGGACATGGGTGGCACCATGCGCCTGGGCGGACAACAGTGCCGCCTGCAGCCGGGGAGCCTGGCGCACCGTATTTATGGCAAGGATGTGATCGAGGAAAGGCATCGTCACCGTTATGAATTCAACAACCATTATCGTGAACAGCTGGCTGCCAGGGGGCTCGTCCTGTCGGGAGTTTCCATTGACGGCAACCTGGTCGAGGTCGTGGAAATCGCGACACATCCCTGGTTCTTCGCCTGCCAGTTCCATCCGGAATTCACCTCCTCGCCGCGTGACGGACATCCGCTGTTCACCAGCTTTATCAAGGCAGCCAGGGCCTACCAGGCCGGGCAGCTGCAGGTCGCACCGGCGGCTGTGCAGGCCGATGCCTGATTTACAGGTGACCGGGCCATGAAATTATGTGATTTTCAGGTCGGTATTGACCGGCCACTGTTCCTGATTGCCGGGCCCTGCGTTATCGAGAGCGAACAGCTCGTGATCGAGACGGCCGGGACCCTGCAGGAAATAACCACAGCACTCGGGATACCGTTCATCTTCAAGTCGTCCTTTGACAAGGCCAACCGTTCTTCGCACGAGAGCTTCCGCGGTCCCGGGCTGGAGGCGGGTCTGGCCATTCTTGAAAAGGTTAAGGCGCAGCTTGGCGTGCCGGTGCTGACGGATGTCCATGAAGACACGCCGCTGGATGAGGTGGCGGCGGTCGTCGATGTCTTGCAAACGCCGGCGTTTCTCTGCCGGCAGACGAACTTTATCCAGAACGTGGCCAGGCAGGGCAAACCGGTCAACATCAAGAAAGGCCAGTTTCTGTCACCCTGGGACATGAAGAACGTCTCGGACAAGGCGCTTGCCACCGGCAACAGGCAGATCATGGTGTGCGAGCGCGGCGCCTCCTTCGGTTATAACAATCTGGTGTCCGACATGCGTGCACTCGCCGTGATGCGTGACACCGGTGTCCCGGTGGTGTTCGACGCGACACACTCGGTGCAATTGCCCGGTGGCCAGGGGAGCTGTTCCGGTGGTCAACGTGAATTTGTGCCGGTGCTGGCACGTGCGGCCGTTGCAGCCGGGGTTGCGGGTATCTTTATGGAAACGCATCCGGATCCGGCCAGCGCACTCAGCGATGGTCCCAATGCCTGGCCCCTGGGTGACATGCGGATGCTGCTGGAGACCCTGAAAGAGATCGACAGCATCATCAAGGCACGGGTTCTGCCGGAAACAGCACTGCTGCGATAAATCAGGCTGTTTCCTTAAGTATTTAACAAGCTGCTGAAGTATGGAGAAATAATGTCAGATATATCTGAGGTAAAAGGGCGTGAAATCATCGATTCACGTGGCAACCCCACCGTAGAAGCCGAGGTTACGCTGAGTTCGGGTGCCATCGGCCGCGCGGCCGTACCTTCCGGTGCCTCCACCGGTTCGCGAGAAGCCGTGGAATTGCGTGACGGTGATATCCACCGTTTTGGCGGCAAGGGCGTGAGCAAGGCGGTAAACAACGTCAACACCGTGATTCGTGCTGCCGTACTCGGCAAGGAGGCGAGCGCACAGGCTGACATCGATCGCCTGATGATCGAACTTGATGGCAGCGAAAACAAGGGACGCCTGGGCGCCAACGCCTTGCTGGCCGTATCGCTGGCCAATGCGCAGGCCGTGGCATGTGAGCAGGGTACCGGCCTGTACCGCCTGCTGGGCAGTGGTGCTTCGTTCCAGATGCCGGTACCGATGATGAATATCATCAACGGCGGGGTACATGCGGATAACAGTGTGGACCTCCAGGAGTTCATGATCCTGCCGGTCGGGGCAGGCAGTTTGCGCGAGGCGGTGCGTTATGGCACGGAGGTGTTCCATGCACTCGCGAAGGTGCTGCATGCGCGCGGCCTGAATACTGCCGTGGGGGACGAGGGTGGCTTTGCCCCCGATCTGCCGTCAAACGAAGCAGCCATTGAAGTGATCCTCGAGGCGATCGAGAAGGCGGGCTACACGGCCGGAAAGGATATCTACCTGGGTCTGGATGCGGCCAGCTCCGAGTTCTATCGCGACGGGAAATACGTGCTGTCATCAGAGGGCCGGGAGTTTACCGCGGCTGAATTTACCGAGTACCTGGCAAACTGGGTGACGCAGTACCCGATCATTACCATTGAAGATGGCCTCGATGAAAGTGACTGGGATGGCTGGAAACTGCTCACCGAAAAACTGGGTGACAGGGTACAACTGGTCGGTGATGATCTGTTTGTTACCAATACCACGATATTCAGGGAAGGTATCGACAGGAACATCGCTAATTCCATCCTGATCAAGCCAAATCAAATCGGCACCCTGACTGAAACACTGGCAGCCATTCAGATGGCAGAGGCGGCCGGTTACAGCGCGGTTGTTTCGCACCGCTCGGGTGAAACAGAGGATGTCACCATTGCCGATATTGCCGTTGCCACGACGGCCACCCAGATCAAGACCGGTTCACTGTCGCGTTCTGACCGGGTGGCCAAGTACAACCAGTTAATGCGTATCGAGGATGAACTGGGCAGCCATGCGACCTATGCCGGGCGCGCTGCCTTCAGGCACCTGGCGGGAAGTTGAATGCAGCCTGCGGGTTCGCAAGTCCGACAGGTTCCCGGGGTGCCATGAAGAATATGTTGCTACTGCTGCTGTTGCTGCTGGTCTATCTGCAGTACCGGCTGTGGTTTGGTGACGGCAGCCTGCAGGATGTCTGGGAACTGCATCAGGAGGTCGAGTTGCAGCGCCAGGAAAATATCGAGCTGCGCGAGCGTAATGCCGCGCTGGAAGCGGAAGTCACTGATTTGCAGCAGGGCCTGGATGCCATCGAGGAACACGCCCGGGAAGACCTTGGTATGGTTAAAAAAGGCGAAACCTTTTACCAGGTGGTTGAGTAAGCAGCTTAAATGGCATTCCTTCACAGCGTATGCATTGAGACTTCCTCGCAAAGTCGTCTGGTGCACAAAGAGCTCTTCAGGCAAGGCAGGCAGACGTGACACCAGAAAATAACAATATCTGGGCCGTGGTACCCGCCGCCGGCGCCGGGCGGCGCATGTCCGCAAATATACCCAAACAGTACCTGCCGCTGGGTGAGAAAACGGTGCTGGAACACACGCTGGATACCCTGCTTGCCTGCCGCCGGCTGGCCGGCGTGGTGGTGGTGCTTGCCGCAGACGATGGCTACTGGCCGGACCTGCAGCAGCGTTATTCCAGTGAGCGGCTGGCTAGCGTTACCGGTGGGGTGGAACGCTGCCATTCCGTATTGAACGGTTTGACCCGGCTGGCCGGCCAGGCGGGTGCAGAAGACTGGGTGCTGGTGCATGATGCCGCTCGGCCCTGCGTGCGGCTGACAGATATCGAAACCCTGATCGAGACACTGTCGGCAAGCCCGGACGGCGGACTGCTGGGCGTGCCGGTTGCCGATACCATGAAGCAGGTTGATGGCGATAACCGTGTTACCGCGACGGTTGCCCGCGAGGGCCTGTGGCATGCCTACACACCGCAGATGTTCCGAGTCGGTCTGTTGCGGGCGGCATTGCAGCATGCCATTGACAATAAATTACTCGTGACGGACGAGGCCAGTGCCATGCAACTGGCCGGTTATCAGCCGCGCATGGTGCAGGGGCACCGCGACAATATAAAAATTACCGTACCCGCGGACCTGCTGCTGGCGGCCTTTTATTTGCAGACAAGGGAACAACTATGAGGATCGGGCAGGGCTTCGATGTGCATGCCTTCCAGGACGGCGGCTCGCTGGTGCTGGGTGGCGTGGCCATTCCCTTTGCACGCAGCCTGGCGGCACATTCCGACGGTGATGTGGTGCTGCACGCCCTGTGTGATGCCCTGCTGGGTGCGGCCGCTTGCGGCGATATCGGCCGGCACTTCCCGCCTGATGACCCGGCCTACAGCAACATCGACAGCCGCGTACTGTTGCGTAACACGGTGGCGCTGGTCACGGAACAACTGTTCACGATCGCCAATGCCGATATCACCATTGTGGCCCAGTTGCCGAAACTGGCGCCGTTCATCGATGCCATGTGCGCGTGTATCAGTGCAGACCTGCAGGTGCAACCAGGCAGGGTGAATGTCAAGGCAACCACGACGGAGCAACTGGGCTTTACCGGCAGGGAGGAAGGCATCGCTGCCTTTGCCGTCGTCTTGCTGGAAGAGTAAATTTTCTTACCTGCGGGATATTAATGCCAGTCACCTCCATACAAAAAGAGCGTTCCTTCCCCCTCCGGGGGAAGGACAGGATGAGGGGATAGAAAATCAGGTGATTACCTTTCCATTTTACTCCCTCTCCCCAACCCTCTCCCGGAGGGAGAGGGAGTTTCTGGGGCAGTAGTGGCAGATACGATACTCATGCCAACTGAATCGATTCCGTTTGACCTGCCCACCGCATCACTGGCCTATGCCTGGGGTAAACCTGCTGCCAGCGGCCACATGCGTGCCAGTCCTGAGGATTTCCAGGTCACGGAAATCCCCCTGCTGGAACCCGATGGCGACGGCGAGCATGTCTGGCTGTGGGTGCGCAAGCGCAATGAAAATACCCTTGACGTTGCCGGGCAACTGGCACGCTTTGCCGGTGTACATCCCCGGCAAGTCAGTTTTGCCGGATTAAAAGACCGTCAGGCCGTGACGGCACAGTGGTTCTCGGTACAGCTACCCGGCAAGGACGAACCGCCCTGGGAGGCCGTCAACTCCGCGACGCTGACCGTCCTGCGGCATGCCCGGCATTCCCGCAAGCTGCGGCGTGGTGCCTTGAAGGGGAATACCTTCAGAATCACGTTGCGCGATATGACAGGCGACCCCGAAGAGCTGGAACAGCGGCTGGGAGTTATCACCGCGGCAGGGGTCCCAAACTATTTTGGCGAGCAACGCTTCGGCCGTCATGGCAGCAACCTGCAAACCGCAGAGCGGCTGTTCAGCAAGCCGAAATTGCGCCTGTCGCGCAACAAGCGCAGCCTGATCCTGTCGGCGGCACGGTCGTTACTGTTTAACCAGGTCCTGTCGGCGCGCGTTAAGGCAGGCAACTGGAATACAGCACTCGGCGGTGACGCGATGCAATTAGACGGCAGTCACAGCTATTTTATTGCCGGAACCGCCGATGCGGAACTGGCGGGGCGTGTGGCCAGTCAGGACATACATCCAACCGGACCCTTGCATGGTCGGGGCGAGAATCCGGCGCAGGGTGCTTGCCGCGAGTTCGAGGCAGCTGTGCTGGCAGACTATGCGAGCTGGCGCACCGGCCTTGAAGCTGCCGGTCTGCAGCAGGACCGGCGTGCGCTGCGTCTTGGTGTGGCGGATCTTGCCTGGCAGTGGACGGCATCCACCGAACTGGTACTGACATTCAGCCTGCCGGCCGGTGCCTATGCCACCAGTGTGCTGCGTGAGCTGGTGCAGGCGCATACGGCAGAGGGAGGTTAACGATATTTTTCGTATCTTGAAACACCTGTGGCTGGCACTGGCGTACGGTCTGCTCGGCAGTGTGCTCGTGCTGGTTGGTGCCTATGTTTACATGCAGGAAAACCGTCCTGACCTCAAGGTATGGCATCGTGCTGATCTGGATGCCGAATTTCATGCCGGGCTTGCGGATGAAATAAACACTATCGATGCCTACCTGCAGCTCGAGGAGCAGCTCTTTGAACAACTCGATCAGCAGGTCTATGCGCAGACAAGCGCGGCGGACCGCCGGCAAATCAACCGCTATTCCAGGGGCAGCCTGACGGATCCGGGCAACTATCCGCAGAACTGGAACCGTACCTTTGTGCTCTCGCACGACGAGCCGGTCGCCGGCGCCGTCCTGCTGCACGGCCTGTCAGATTCTCCCTACAGCCTGCGTGCGCTGGGTCAGCAGTTGCACGACCGGCAGTTCGAGGTCATCGGTCTGCGTCTGCCCGGGCATGGCACGGCCCCGGCGGGACTGCACAACGTTACATGGCATGATTTCGCGGCGGCCGTCAGGATTGCCGTGACCAGCATGCGGGCACGTATTGGCCCTGACCGGCCCCTGTACCTGGTCGGTTATTCCAACGGCGCCGCACTGGCAGTGGACTATTCCCTGGCGGTACTCGAGGGCGAAGACCTGCCGCGGGCAGAGGGCCTGGTGTTGTTTTCACCTGCCATCCAGGCGCCCGGGGTGGCTGCCTATGCCATCTGGCAGGCACGCCTGTCACGGTTGTCAGGACTGGAGAAGCTGGGCTGGACGGAGATTCAGCCGGAATTTGATCCCTACAAATACAACTCCTTTACGGTCAACGCCGCGGATCAGATTTACCAGTTGACGCAGAATATCGCCAGTCGCATGCAACGGCTGTCCGGTCCTCACGGGGTGGAGGGGTTTCCGCAGACGCTTGCATTCCAGTCGGTTGTCGACGCCACCATCAATCCATCGACACTGGTGGATGCCCTGTTTATGCAACTGGCACCGGGCGGACACGAACTGGTGCTGTTCGATGTCAACCGCCACCGGGACGCCGAACCGCTGCTGCGCTCGGACCCCGAGATCTTGACGGACCGCTTGCTGGGTGAGTCGAAGCTTCCGTTTACCCTGACGCTGGTAACCAATGCAAGCCTGGATACGGACCGTGTCATCGCGCGCACCAAGCCGGCAGGTGCGGCATCAGCTTACACAGAGGATATTGAACTGGCATGGCCCGCTGATCTGTTTTCACTATCCCATGTGGCCATCCCGTTTCCGCCCGATGATCCAGTCTACGGCAGTGAGCCGCAGGCCGTTACAGGCGCAGGGATTTCCCTGGGTAGCATTACCATTCGCGGTGAACGCAATCTGCTGCAGATACCGGACAATTTTTTCCTGCGCCTGCGCTATAACCCGTTCTTTGCGTACCTGTCAGACAGGATGCTGGCATTTCTGGATAGGTAGAGTCTGCTGGAGCGGATCGTAGCCGTGATTCGGGTGGTTGTTCCGTGCGCGCCTGTAGCCGATTAATCGCCGGGCATAAACGAAGCGCTCCTGAAAAATACCCTCCGGGAACAATGCTGCCAGTAGCGTCCCCGGCAAGGTGACTTATCGGGGCGCGGCTCGCAGCAATATGTTGACAGCGCCACTGCCACCCTCGTTCCGCGGCGCGGAACTGAACGCCAGTACATCATGATGCTGGCGCAGCCAGTTGTTCAGCCGGTTTTTCAGTACCGGTGCCTGGCCGCCGCTGCTGTATCCCTTGCCGTGAATGATGCGTACACAGCGGATGTGTTGCCCCCGGCAGTTGTCGATAAACTGCACCAGTTCATTGCGGGCCTCAGCGACCGTCATGCCGTGCATATCCAGTTCGGCGCCGACCGACAGGCTGCCACGCCTGAGTTGCTGCAGTTTCCGCTGTTGAATGCCGGGGCGGGTGAAAAACAGGGGCTCTTCTGACGAAACCTCAGCGTCGGCATCGAAGTGATCCGAGAATCTGTCCGCTATGGGCGCTTCCTCGACCCGCAGTTGCGGCTGCGGACGGGACGGGCGTGCCTTGTGTGTGTGGGTGACCTTGTCATGGTTGATTTTCCTGACAGGGCCAACACTGCGGCGGAACAGCTCGATATCCTCCTGGGAGAGTTTTTTACGGTCGGCCATAATGACGGGAGATTCCTTGGGCGTTGTTCCTTTATACTACACGGCCTGGAATGGTGACGAACTATTCGTTGCAGCAAACGAGCATTCCTTTACCTCCGGGAGGGCTGGGGATTAACGCGATGACAACAATTAAATAATGAATATTTTGCTCAGTAATGATGATGGCTACCAGGCGCCGGGGTTGCAGTCGCTGGCGGCCGAACTGGCGAGTATCGGGAATATCCATGTCGTGGCACCGGACCGTGATCGCAGCGGCGCCAGCAATTCGCTGACGCTGGACAGCCCGCTGCGGGCCCGGCAGGCTGATAATGGCTTCTTCAGCGTTGACGGCACCCCGACGGACTGTGTACACCTTGCTATCACGGGGCTGCTGGAGTCCGAGCCCGATATGGTGGTTTCCGGGATCAACTCGGGCGCCAACATGGGGGACGATGTGCTCTATTCAGGCACCGTGGCCGCTGCCATGGAAGGCCGTTTCCTGGGTTATCCGGCCATAGCAGTTTCCATGGCGACAGAGCGGGAGCGTCCGCAGTATTACTCCACGGCAGCCCGGGTCACTCTGGAACTGGTGCAGCGTGTCATTGCCGGGGCCCTGCCGGCGGATACCATTCTCAATGTGAATGTCCCGGATGTGCGCTGGGAGGACCTCAGGGGGATGCAGGCCACCCGACTCGGCCATCGCCACAAGTCTGAACCGGTGGTCAAGGGGCATGATCCGCGCGGGCGCCCGGTTTACTGGGTTGGGCCCGTG
>Ga0316190_10001448_pt1 | contig 17121 bp, 14 predicted proteins | sample Eddworburrow2_MG_FD_204929 | JGI IMG/M metagenome (GOLD analysis project Ga0316190, IMG submission 204929) | Coastal sediment microbial communities from Maine, United States - Eddy worm burrow 2 | ecosystem: Environmental > Aquatic > Marine > Coastal > Sediment | place: USA: Maine | collected... | reverse complement strand
TGGAGGTTCGTGGTGATGTGGCGGGATCATGATGTGCCACCAGTCGTGTTGTTGCCCTCTGGAGGTCCGCGGTGATGCGGCGGGATCATGATGACCCGCCCGCGTCGACCGCGGCAGGTTGGTGGGTGCCACCAGTCGTGTTGTTGCCCTCTGGAGGTCCGCGGTGATGCGGCGGGATCATGATGTGCCACCAGTCGTGTTGTTGCCCTCTGGAGGTCCGCGGTGATGTGGCGGGATCAAAAGTGACTCCGTTTGAGGGTGATATTGCTCGGGTGCTCAATGGGTTGGGGGAGGGGGACGTGGTTACCTATGGGGAGGTGGCGGCGGAGGCGGGTCGACCGGGAGCGGCGCGTGCGGTGGGTCGGTTTTTGGCTACGCATTCGGGGTATCCGTGGTGGCGGGTGGTGACGGCGTCGGGCCGGTTGGTTCCGGGTCTTGAGGAGGAGCACGGGGCGTTGTTGCGCGCTGAGGGGGTGCGGGTGGTCGATGGCAGGGTGCGCCCTGTGCTGGGCTGATCGGTGGGGGTGGTTTGGATGCCGAGGGTCGGAGGAGCAACCGCGTAGGGTGGTTGTTTTGTCACTTGCGATTGGGTGTCCACCGATTTTGCTGGTGACACTGCTAGCCTTGTGAACGCGAGGAGTGACCACCTTTCCGGACCCTCGCGGGCCAACTTCCTCTACTCGCCCCGCCGCTTCGTCGGCCAGGTGTGAGCCGAAGCAGGCCCACCTTGGTTGCTATCAGGCCCCAGGTGTCTCTCGGGCCTTCCGACGAACAGAGAGAATTATCCGTTGCAAGACAACCCTACGTTCGAGTCGCTCGGCATCTGTGATGCGCTCGTGAAAGCCCTGTCGGCCCGTGGCATCGAGCAAGCGTTTCCGATTCAGGCGCTGACCATTCGTGATGCGCTTGATGGTCGTGACGTGTCGGGCAAGGCCAAGACCGGTTCGGGCAAGACGCTCGCCTTTGGTCTCCCGGTGCTCCAACGCATGAAGCCGGGCGCCCCTCGGCGCCCTAAGGCGTTGTGCATGGTGCCGACGCGGGAGTTGGCTCTCCAGGTTCGTGATGAGCTCAAGGAGATGGCTGACGCCCTGGATCTCACGGTGGCCGCGATCTACGGCGGGGCCCGCATCGATCGTCAGATCAAACAGTTGGAGGACGGGATCGACTTTGCGGTCATCACGCCGGGCCGGCTGATCGACCTGCTCGAGCGGCGCGAGGTGTCGGTGGAAGACGTCGAGCACGTGATCATTGATGAGGCGGACCGGATGGCCGACATGGGGTTCTTGCCTCAGGTCGAGTGGATCTTGCGCCATGTTGGCGGCCCGCACCAGACCTTGCTCTTTTCCGCCACTCTCGACGGGGTGATCGACGGGTTGGTGAAGCGCTACCAGCACGATCCGGTACTCCATGAGGTGGCCTCCGAGGCGGTCACGGTCGATGCCATGCTGCACCGTTTCCTGCTGGTCCATCAGATGGACAAGGTGAAGGTGGCATCGGTCATTTCTGCGAACGCGGGCCGAACGCTCATGTTCACCCGCACCAAACGAGCGGCCGACAAGCTGGCCCGCCAGTTGACCCAAGAAGGGGTGGACGCGGCGGCGATTCATGGCGACCTGCGTCAGTCAGCTCGGGAGCAGGCGCTGAACCGGTTCATGGCTGGTCGGTTGTCGGTTTTGGTGGCCACCGATGTCGCAGCCCGCGGTATCCATGTGGATGATATTGATGTCGTGCTCCATTTCGACCCGCCTGAGGACCACAAGACCTATCTTCACCGGTCGGGCCGTACCGCCCGGGCCGGTGAGTCGGGGATGGCGGTGACGCTCGTGTTGTGGGATCAGGAGCTGGCGGTGAGGCGGATGCAGACCCGGATCGGCGTGAAGATGCCGATGGTCGAGATGTTCTCCAATGATGAGCGGCTGGTGGATTTGGCGAGTTGGGATCCGCAGGCGGCTGAGGTCGCGGCCGGCTGACCAACAGGTCATCGGTGACTTCTCGCCGGGAACCAGGTGAGGGTTGAGGTTCGTCTCAGTTCTCGCCAAAGCCGTGCGAGAAGGACCACCAATGAATGACCACAGAACCAATGCTCGCCTCTCCAGGACCCCCCGAAGCGGATTCGAGGGGGCCAGGACCAGGGTCGAGGACCAGCCGGCTGTCCGGTCCTCACCGTCCTCTGGTCGATACCGCCTTGCGGTGGTGGGGATTGTTGCGGCGTTGGTCTTGTTCACCGGCGCGTGCGGTTCCAGCGCCGACGAGGACGCCGCGGATGACCGCTCGGTCGCGAAGGCGGAGGACAGTGATAGCGGCGACGGTGGCGACGCGGAGCCGGGGATAGGCGAGGACGCCCCGGTGGATGCCTCGGAAGCTGACGCTCCGGAGGTGTTCGCTGACGATGAGGCCGACGATGGCGAATCCGACGAGTCCATGGACGATGTCGAGGCCATGGAGGATGAGGAAGCGCTGGACATAGCGCCGGACGCGGAGTCAGCCCGACAAGATGCGGCCGAGATCGATCGCCAGGTGCAAGAGAACCCTCTTCGTGCCGGCAGTGTCGACGACAACGACCGGTGGGACGACTATCTCGAGTATCGAGCCCACTTCACGGCGTCGGGAGGTTCAGCCCTGTCGTTCGATGTCGAGGATCGTCGACTGATCCGGGTGGTCGACGAGCAGGGTCAACCGGTGCATGGGGCCCGAATCGCGATCGAGGATGGCGATGGGAACGAGCTCGCCTCCTTGCGCACGTATGCCGATGGTCGGGCGGCGTTCTATCCGGCTGCCGTTCAGCTCGGGCGCCCCGATGGTCAGGAGCGGAGCGGATCGGGACGATTCCTCGGTGTGGTCGAAAAGGACGGGGTCCGGTCCAAGTTCGTGCTCGATGAACAGACCATCAGCCAGGACGTGACGTTGGCGGTGGGTGCTGGCCAGGGTCTGGTGAAACTCGATCTGGCCTTTCTTATCGACGCCACGGGCAGCATGTCCGATGAGATCGTCCAGTTGAAGTCCAACATGATCAGCGTGGCCCAGAAGCTCGATCGCCTTCCCGAGAACCCTGATGTTCGGTACTCGGTGACGGCCTATCGCGATTTTGGCGATGAGTACGTGACGCGCAGCACCGAGTTCACCGCGGACCTCGATCGTTTCGTGCGGGACTTCCGGGCCATTGAGGCCGATGGCGGAGGCGATCTGCCCGAGGCGCTCAACGAGGGGTTGCATGAGACCGTCACCTTGCCCAGCTGGCGCGTGGACGACACGGTGAGCATTGTCGTGCTCGTCGGCGACGCCCCGCCCCATCTGGACCAGAGCGGCGGTCCGGAGTACCCGGACGACCTGGTGACCGCACAGGGCCTCGGCATCAAGATCTTCCCGGTGGCCTCGAGCGGTATCGACGACAGGGGAGAGTTCGTGTTCCGACAGCTCGCCCAGGCCACCCAGGGCCGTTTCGTCTTCTTGACCTACGGGGCCGATGGCTCATCGCCGGGTGATGCGACCGACCATCATGTCGATGACTACAGCGTGCTCGCCCTCGACGATCTCGTGGTGCGTCTGGTGAGCGAGGAACTTTCGCTCCTGAGGACCTGATCGGTGGGCCGATTGGCCCGCGTCACCGAGGCCGGAGACAGAAGTCATGGACCTGCAACCGGATCGACATCACATCGGGACGCGTTCGAGCGTCCTAGATGACGACACTACAGAAGCGGCGATCGTCAGGCAGCGGTCGCGAAAGAGCGGGAGAGCTCCATGAACACCGAAACCCTCGAGCAGCACTACAACCGTCATCGTTCCGCCGAGTCGTGTGGTGCGTGTAGCGAATACTTTGACCGGGTGTACCCGCGGGTCAGCGACCATGCCGGATCGACGGTCCTGTTCGCCGGAATTGTCTCGGTGTTCTGTTTGCTCATCGTCCTGGCCTGGCAGCTGTTCTCGACCGTCATGTGATCCACATCATGTGATGTGGATCGCGACCTGTCACCATCGCGGACGTGACGGAGAGCACCCGGTACGGTCGGGCGGTGGGGTCCGAACAAGAACTGGTTGCGTATCTGGAGCAGCTGCGGCCGGTCGGTGTGGGGTGGGGAGCGACCGCGGTGGTGGCTGCAGTGGCTCGTCGTCTGGCCGAGCAGTCCGGCGCACTGAGTTCAGCCCAATTTGCTGCCCTTCGGCTCGCCGCCCTGCCGGTTCAGGCCGATCTTGTCCCCGTCGTGCCGGACTCCTTGGTGCGGCCCGATCTGTTGGGCTGGGTTTACGAGGCGCTGCTCGATGGTGGGGATCGCCACGCCAGAGGGGCCTACTTCACGCCGCCTCCGATTGCGGCGGGCATGGTCGAGTTGGCGCTATGCGAGTTGGGCTGGGACCGGGATCAAGACACCGGCTTGGCTGGTGGCTCCGCCCCGACCATCTGTGATCCCGCGCTCGGCGGCGGTGCGTTCTTGCTGGCCGCGGCCCGCGCGATGGAGCTCCGAGGTCTGACCCGCACCCAGATCGTGCGTGATCTGCTCTGGGGAATCGACATCGATTCCGGTGCGGTCGCCACCGCGGAGGCCGCGCTGGGCCTGTGGTCCGGCGCGGTCTTGCCCCAAACCGCGGCCCATCTGCTGGTGGCCGACGCGCTGGAGGTGGGCCTCGACTCGTGGCCGAAGGCCCCTGCCCCGTTCGCGGCGGTGGTCGGGAACCCACCCTTCCAAAATCAGCTCGGCCGCGGAACAGCCCGCTCTCGCCGCGATGCCGAGCGCCTGGTGAAGCGATTCGGCGCGGCTGCCAAAGGGTATGTGGACACGGCGGCATTGTTTTTGCTCGTCGGTTGCGACCTCGTCACTCCCGAGGGCGTCGTGGCGCTGATCCAGCCCCAGTCGGTGCTCGCCGCCCACCAAACGGGCCCGGCCCGGTCTGCGGTGGCCACGAGGGGTGCGGTCATGGGCCTCTGGTGGAGCTCTGAGGCCGCTTTCGAGGCGAGCGTCCGTGTCTGTGGCATCGTGCTGCGTGCGGGCTCGGAACCGGCTGAGGTGAAGCGATACCTCGGAGCCGAGTTCAGCGCGGCGGGATCGGTCAACATGGTGGAGGGTCCAGACCGTTCGCTGCCCGCCACATGGGGTCACCTGTTGGCCGGTATCGGGAACCGGCCTGACGTTCACATCACCGGGGAGGGCACGCTCGGTGGCTGGTGTACGGCGACGGCCGGCTTTCGTGACCAGTTCTACGGTTTGGTTCCACACACGGTCGATCGGCCCGACGGGCTGGGTCCCGAGGAGCGGGCCCTGATCACGACGGCGTTGATCGATCCGCTGCATTGCCGCTGGGGGGAACGGCGGGTCCGGTTCGCTGGGGTCCATTGGCAGGCGCCAGCGGTCGATCTCGACTCGTTGCGCGAGGACCCGAAACTCCATCGCTGGGTGCTCGAGCGCCTTGTACCGAAGGTGCTCGTGGCCACCCAGTCCAGGGTGATCGAGATCATTGTCGACGAGCAGGGGGTGTTGATCCCCTCGGTACCGGTCATCGCGGTCCAAGCGGCACCTGGGCGGCTCTGGCACCTGGCGGCGGCACTGTTGTCTCCTGCGCTCAGCGCTGACGCTCTTGTTCGCCACGCGGGGACGGCGCTGTCCGAGGACGCCATCAAGCTCTCGGCCCGAGCGGTGTTGGGGTTGCCTTCACCTCGTCCGGGGGCGGCATGGGATCACGCCGCGAGGGCGCTGGCCCATGGCGGCAACTCGCCCTCGGAGCGGGCCCGGGCCCTTCACGAAGCAGCCGGCGCCATGGGTCTTGCCTACCGCGGGATCGGCGACAATGAGGGGCTCCGGCGCTGGTGGGAGGCCAGGTGGCCGAAATCGAGCACCTAGACCTGGTCTCGGTAGGGGCACTAGTGCTTCTGCCCTACAGGGGGCCACTGGCACCCGCTCAGCGACAGCCCGCGCGTAGGCGGGTGCACAAAATCATATTTTCCGGGTGAAACACCGAAATCAAGGCTGGTGCTAGTCGTTGTAATGGGCATGAAGGATGTTTCCGGGGATGACTTCGGCCCGCAACTGTTCGTACTGGCTGGCCGTTCAACGGACGGGGTTGGCGAGCTCCGAGGGCGTGCAGAGCGGCTGAGGTCGCGCGCTGAATCGGCTCCCACTCTGTTGGCGGTTACCTATCGGCGGCGAGCCTCAGAGTTGGAGTTTCAAGCGTGGTTGACCGAGCTGCGAGCAGGACACATGGTCGGTCCAGTCGCAGCCTGAGGCCTCGAGCATCCTCGATCTATGGCAGATCGGTGGTTAGGCGTGGTTCCGGTTCTCTCGACCAGTGCGGTGGTCGAGGGTTGAGCACCACCAGGCGGTGGTGACACGGCGCAAGGTCGTGGTGGGAACACGGTGGGCTCACGGCGGCGGGCCGTGAGTGGCGGGCGGCGGCAACACAGACAATTTCAGCCCGTGTCCAACCTCGTTGGCGGCATCGAGGGACGACGGACGATTCAGTAACCCACCGCTGGCGGGTGGTGGGTGAGGACGTCTCGTATGTGACACGGCCTGGGACCGGGGCGCTAGTGGCCCCGGTCCCCATATTCGCTGGCATCAACTGGGCATCGGCGGTCTTGGTTGATGTTGGTTCACAGACCGGCCCTCGCGGGCCGGTCTGTGCTTTTGTCCAGACACCGTGTGCGGTCCGTCGAGGTTTCGCTTCGACTCCTCCGGCCATACCTGACAGCCTGGGTCGGGAATATCGTTGACCGTCCGCGGTTGGCCATGGTCAGATAGGTCCTCCCGCCGCCAGGGGACCTGGCGAGGAGGCGAAGGTGCAGCAGGTACGACCACACACGGCGACGAGGCGATGCTTGCCGCCTCCCCGCTCTGATGAGCCCCGCTCTGATGAGCCCCGCTCTGATGAGCCCCGCTCTGATGAGCCCCGCTCTGATGAGCCCCGCTCTGATGAGCACGGACCTTCGGGGCACGGACCGGCTGCGGGCGACGCGGATGAGTGAGGACGATGAGCGCACCAGCGGGTTTTCGTCAGGTCACGCCCCTGAACCTGTCGACGGTGCCCTGGCCGATGGGTCTGTGGCGATGAGCGCGGCCGGGGTCGGCCGGCGGTCGCCCCGGTTGTCGCGTCCTGACCTCCCGGTCACCGGCGCTTGGCGGCCGGGCGATCCGGCGGGCGATCGCCAGTTTGTTTCCACCGAGCCGGGGCGTCGTTTCGCCCTCGAGGGTGGGGGCGTGCTCGACGAGCTCACCGTCGCCTATGAGACCTGGGGCGAGCTCGACGCGGCGGCGAGCAACGCCGTGCTGGTCTGTCATGCCCTCACCGGCGACAGCCATGCTGCCGGGCCGGCCGCGAGTGGGCATGTACAACAGGGCTGGTGGAGTGATCTGATTGGTCCCGGACGGTCGCTCGACACCGACCGCTGGTTCGTCGTGTGCGCGAATGTTCTCGGTGGGTGCCAAGGTACGACGGGTCCGGCGTCCATCGCCCCCGGGACCGGGGCGCCGTACGGGTCGGCCTTTCCGGTGGTCACCATTCGTGACACCGTCAGAACCCAGGCGCTCGTGGCCGACGCATTGGGTATAGACCAGTGGATGTCGGTCGTCGGTGGCTCGATGGGTGGGATGCAGGCGCTCGAGTGGGGGGTCATGTATCCCGCGCGGGTCCGGTCGGTCGCGGCGTTGGCGTCCACCGCGGCGGCCAGCGCCCAGCAGATCGCCTGGAGCAATGCCGGCCGCAATGCCATCGCGTTGGATCCACGCTGGCGGAACGGTGACTACTACGATGCCGAGCCCGGCGATGGGCCGGCTGAAGGTCTGGCTCTCGCTCGTTCGATCGCCCAGGTGCACTACCGCTCCGAGTTGGTGTTCGAACAGCGCTTCGGGCGTGATGAGTTTGACGCCATCGCCCAACCGGTGTCGATCTGGGACCGGTTTCAGGTGGAGAGCTATCTGGACTATCACGGTGAGAAACTGGCACTTCGCTTTGATGCCAACTCCTATCTTGTGCTCAACAAGATGATGGACTTGCACGACATCGGTCGAGGCCGGGGCGGGGTGGCCGAAGCGTTGCGTCGGCTTGGAGCGCCCACGATGATTGGGAGTGTGGCGAGCGACTGGCTGTATCCGCCCTATCAGCAGCGGGCCCTGGCGGATCTGCTCGACCAGTGCGGGAACCCGTGCGAGTGGCTCGAGATCGACAGCCCTCATGGTCACGACGGGTTCCTGCTCGAGTTCGACCAGATCGGTCCGGCCCTGTCGCAGTTCTTGGTCGAGGTGGAGAAGTCCGGCGCGGCCTAACGGCCCCGGAACCGCTCAATGCCTGAGATCCCGTTCAATGCCTGAGATTATCGAGATCGAGCAGTATCGCAGAGCGGCCGAGGGTGCGCTCGACCGCGAGGTGGCATCGGTCCAGGCGCCCGACAGCTGGTTCTTGAAGGGGGGCTTGACCGGCCAGGAGGTCACCGAGGCCCTGGTGGGCCAGTCGTTTGTCCGCACCCGCCGGCGTGGGAAGCTTCTCCTGCTCGACACCGACGGCGGCCCGACTCTCGGGCTCCGTTTCGGCATGACGGGCCGGGTGGTGTTGGACGGGTACGCGCCGATCGAGAAACTGGAGTATTTCCATGGTCGGACCGACGAGGCGTGGAACCGCTTCGGGCTGACGTTCACGGATTCAGGCGCGCTTGTGATCTGTGACCCGCGCCGCCTCGGTGGGGTGGAGCTCGATCCTGATGAGGGCCGGCTGGGTCCCGACGCCTGGTCTGTCGACCGCGAGGATCTGCGAGAGGTTCTTGGCACCTCGACCACCGCTCTCAAGGCGCGATTGATCGACCAGTCTCGCCTCGCCGGACTCGGCAATCTTTTGGTCGACGAAATCCTCTGGCGGGCCGGCCTCGATCCGCGGCGCGCGGCCGGCTCGCTCGACGATGCGCAGCGGTCCGCACTGGCTCTGATGATCGGCGAGGTCCTTGAGGACCTCGACCAGCGCGGCGGTTCACACCGTGGCGATCTCCAGGATCAGCGGTCGCGCGACGGGGTCTGCCCGTTGGATGCCACGCCCCTCTTGCGCCGGACCATAGGGGGTCGAACGACCTACTCCTGCCCTGAACACCAGCGTTGATCGACAGGTCGCCCCTTTCGCCCTCGGCTTTTTTGGTGGATCGAAGCTGAGTGCTCGATAGAAGGTTGGTCGGTCCAGTAATGTGCGCAGTCCCGGGAAGGTGATCCCGGCCCGCGATGAGGACGACCCAGATCGCCGGGTCGATCGGCCCAGAGCGTCAACAGGAGCACAACGCACGTGGAATATCGCCGCAACCGGACCAGGTCGGGTGGACGCGTTCTGGCATCGCTCCGGGCGGTGACGATCGTTCTGTTGGCCATGATGATCGCCCTGTTGGGCGTGGCCGGCCAGCTGGCATTTGCCGGTGTGGTCGGTGCTCAGACCGATGGCTCGGAAGCGACGACGACCACGACCGGGTCGACGTCGACGACGCAGCCTGTCGAGGAGGAAGAGGGCGGCGACAACGGGAGCAACGAGACCGAAGAAGGTAACGAAGCCACGTCGACCACTGAGCCCGATGAGGTTTCGACCGACGGTGAGCAGCCCGACGGTGGTGAGCAGCCCGATCGTGGCGATCGGTGCGATAGCGATAGCGGCGACGGCACGGGCGTGACCGACGGTGATTGTGGCGACCAGGCCTGCTCCGATGAGTCGGGGGACCAGGGAACTGAAGACGGCTGCGAACAACCGGACCTGGTTCCGCCCTGCCCCCCGGCCGGTGAGGACTCGGTCGACGAGCAAGCCCCCGAAGGCGGGGACTGTGAGCCCTGTCCGGTCGGCGACGACGGTGAGGCGGTGGGCGAGGGGTGCGAGCCTCCGGTAGAGGCCCAACCGTGCCCTTCGGATTCGCGCTTGACGCTCGAGGACCAGGATTGTGGCGAACGCCCTTGTCCGAGCGATGACGAGCTGACGGTCAGCGATGAGATCTGTCCCGAGGCCACGACGACGACCGAGCCGTTCCGTCCGGTGACCACGATCAGCAATGAGCTGCTCGTCCCCGGGGGCTCGAACCGCCCGACCCCGAGCCAGCCGCCCATTTCCGTGCGCTCGACCGTCGAGGTGTCCGACACGACATCGTCGGAGAGCTCCAACCGGACGGTGCGAGGGGTGATCGGCCTGCTGGTACTGGCCGCCACGCTCATGGCCCTGCTCACGTGGCGGTACTGGTGGATCACCAACCCGGTGCGTCGTGCGCTCCCGCGGCCGAAGACCAGGCTCTCGGCGCCACCGGCCCCGGCCCGGCCGTTCCGCACCTGATCACCGCTCCTGTAGCGTCGAGCCATGCCCGGACTGGAAGTCGAGGCCAGGATTCAACCATTCCGTGATGGCGGGATACTCGTCCTACGCATCGACCTTCGGCCGCCGGAGGCCAAGGGTTCGTAACCGGGTCGCGTCGGCCGCCGGTCGGCGCGCGACAGACCATTGAGGATTACATGGGAAAAGTTCTTACCGACCTGCCCGTCGGCGAACGCGTCGGTATTGCCTTTTCGGGCGGTCTCGATACGTCCGTGGCAGTGGCTTGGATGCGCGAGAAGGGAGCTATCCCTTACGCCTACACGGCCGATCTCGGCCAGCCCGACGAGCCAGACCTGACCGGGGTACCGGACCGAGCTGTCGACTACGGAGCTGAACAGGGCCGGCTGGTCGACTGTCGTGCCTCGCTGGTCGACGAAGGGCTCGTGGCGCTCCAATGCGGGGCTTTTCACATCACCACGGGTGGCAAGACGTATTTCAACACCACGCCGCTGGGCCGCGCCGTCACCGGCACCCTGCTGGTGCGGGCGATGCGCGAGGACCGGGTCGATATCTGGGGGGACGGCTCCACCTACAAGGGCAACGACATCGAGCGTTTCTACCGGTATGGCCTGCTGGTCAACGAGAACCTGCGCATCTACAAGCCATGGCTCGATCCCACGTTCGTCGAGGAGCTCGGCGGTCGGGACGGGATGAGCGAGTATCTGGCCGCCCGGGATCTCCCGTATCGAGACTCCAAGGAGAAGGCGTACTCGACCGACGCGAACATCTGGGGCGCCACCCACGAGGCCAAACAGCTCGAGCTGCTGGAAACCCCGATGGATGTGGTCGAGCCGATCATGGGTGTCGCCCACTGGGACCCTGAGGTGAACATCGAGCCGGAAATCGTCGTCGTACGCTTCGAGGCCGGCTGGCCGGTGGCCCTGAACGGGACGACCTTTGAGGATCGGGTCGAGCTGGTTCACGCGGCGAACACGATCGGCGGGCGTCACGGGCTGGGCATGAGCGACCAGATCGAAAACCGCATCATCGAGGCGAAGAGCCGAGGGATCTATGAGGGCCCGGCGATGGCCCTGCTCCACATCGCGTATGAACGGCTGGTCACCGCCATCCACAACGAGGGCACCATCGACAACTACCGGACCCTTGGCCGCAAGCTCGGTCGGCAGCTGTACGAGGGGCGCTGGTTCGATCCCCAATCCTTGATGCTGCGCGAGACGCTGCAGCGTTGGGTCGGTGCCGCGGTGACCGGTGAGGTGACCCTGCGCCTGCGCCGGGGGGACGACTACAGCATCGTGGACACGACAGGACCGGCATTGACCTACGAGCCCGAGCGGCTGTCGATGGAGCGTACCGAATCGGCCTTCGGCCCCCTCGACCGCATCGGTCAGCTGACCATGCGCAATCTCGACATCGATGATTCGAGGACCAAGATCGGTGTCTACCGAGGGGCCGGCGTCATCGACTCGACCTCCGGTCCCGACCTCCTGCCGGGTCCGGAATCCAACGACGGGTGACGGGCCAAAAAAGGTTGGGGTTCGCGTTTTCGTTGGTGGCGGGTCACTTGCTACACTTACCCGACACATGCGGACGTAGCTCAGCTGGTAGAGCATCACCTTGCCAAGGTGAGGGTCGCGGGTTCAAATCTCGTCGTCCGCTCCAGAGAATCCCTGGTTAGAGGCCCGCCACGGCGGGCCTCTTTCTGGTTTTGGTTCAGCGCTCTAGTACTTCGCTCTACTAAGCAGTCGGAATCGGCCCCAGAGTCGGAAAGTAGTGCTCTACTACGCCAAAAATCGGCGACTTCGTCGAGTCGCCGTCAACGTGGATCCGGTGGGGTGAAGAAGGTTCGCCATGGTGTCTGGCGGGTTGATGTCGAGGTCGTACCCGACGCGGTGACCGGGAAACGACGACCTGTTTCCCGAACTGTCCATGGGGCATCTCCGATCGGCAGACCGCTCACGAAGGCGATCACACGACGCCGACTACTGGGTATGCTGGCATACATGCAACGGACCACGGTCAAGCTCCCGGACGATCTCGATGCTCGGCTGCGCCACGAAGCAGAGCGTCGTGGGACCACAGTGTCCGAACTCACGCGTGAGGCAATCGAGACGCTGCTCGCTGCACCGCGAGGAAAGCGTCGACTCCTCGCGGCTGGTGCTGGCGCAAGCGGACGCTCCGACATCTCCGAACGTATCGAGGAGATTCTCGCCAGCGAGGTCGGTTCATCGCTCTGATCGTCGATGCCGGCCCGCTCTACGCATACATCGATCGCGACGACCAACATCACGCCGCGAGCCTCGACCTGCTCGAAACGCATCCCGGGCCGCTCATCGTGCCCACCCTCGTGATCACGGAGGTCGCCTATCTGTTGGGCACCCGAATGGGCGTCGACCCCGAGGTTCGCTTCCTCGGTGATCTGGCAGCAGGCAATCTCATCGTCGAACCGGTCGCTGCGTCGGACTGGTTGCGCATTGCCGAACTCGTCGCGCAGTACAGAGACCTCCCGCTCGGCACGGTCGATGCTTCTGTGGTCGCTGCTGCCGAGCGGCTAGGCACCAGCGACATCGCAACACTCGATCGACGACACTTCACAGTCGTCCAGTCGGCCATCGGCGTTCTCAACCTGTTCCCCTGACGACCAGCTTGCGCTTGGACCTGCCTCCAAAGCGAGAGATCTCCTACACCGTTCACAGCCGCTCCAGTACGACTGCGGGTGGGGGACAGGCAAGGTCCGCCCCGCGATCGCGGCGGGCGAAAGAGCAGTTGCCACACCAGGGGGACAGGGTGTGGTTCGTTGATCTCACGCCGGTGTCGGAGGCGTCGTAGTCGGGTATCCCTATTGACGATGGCCTGATCGGGAGCTTCGCTGACGAAGCCGAGGTCGGCTACGACGTCGACCTGCACGGCGAGACGGGCCTTAACGTCTGGGCCGGGTCATGTCGCTCGCTTGGCACACATGGTCTGCCTGTGCGCGAGAAGCGACGCTCTAGCGCACGGTGAGCACGAGCTTGCCGCGGAGGTGGCGTTTCTCGCTGATTCGATGGGCGGCGGCCGCGTCTGCGAGGGGGAACGTGGTGATCTCTGGGATACGGATCGTTCCGCGCGCTACAAGATCGATGATGCGTTCTAGATGGGGGCGGTCTCTGGCGACGATCGGTCGCAGTGACACGACGTCGTTTCGCACCGGTATCGGCGCCGATGGTCCTGACGCGATGAACGCGGCGCGCCCACCGGGGCGAAGCACAGCAAAACTGCGATCGGCCACGGTTCCGCCGACGGTGTCGAAGACCGCGTCGCAGTCCGAGACCACCTCGGTGAAGTCCGTGGTGTTGTAGTCGATGACCTCATCAGCGCCAAGGTCGTAGAGGTATTCGTGGTTGGCGGCGCTGGCCGTTGTGATTACCCGAGCTGCGATGCTTTTGGCGAGCTGGACGGCCAATCCGCCAACACCGCCGGCGCCCCCCTGGATGAGGATCGTTTCGTCGCGCTGGAGGCGAAGTGTGTCCTCGATCGAGATCAACGCCGTCAGACCAGCCGCTGCGAGCGCAGCTGCAGCTACGTGCGAGAACTGGTCGGGTTTGGGTGCCAGGATTGCGGACTCTACGGCGATCTTCTCGGCGTAGGCCCCTTCCTGGCCAACCTGACAGACACCGAACACCGTGTCGCCGACCGAGAGGTCGGTCAGACCGGTTCCCAGCGCGCTCACGATGCCGGAGAAGTCACGGCCGAGCACGTACGGAAAGTTCTCGATTGTTGCACCGACGCCTGATCGCACCTTCGAGTCCGCGGCGTTCACGCTGGCGGCATGAATATCCACGACGACCTGGCCCGCATTTGCATCAGGGTCGGGGAGATCGCCATAGGTCAAGACGTCGGGACCACCGTGGCGGTCGATATAGGTCGCCTTCATGGTTCCTCCGGGCGAGTTGATGCTCAGCTGACCTGGCGTTTCATCGTTCGGTGGCTGCTCGTGCACTGGAGTGAAGACGAGCTTTACTTTTCGGCGCGAGGTTTTCCCAACCTGGTTGGGGTGTGTTGGCCTCTATCGAGCGACGCTCTGCGTCTGTCAATCGTTCCCCCTCTTCGACCGTGTAGGTCCGCGTTGCCATGGCCACGGACTTTCGTTTCTCGCTTGATTCCGGGCCGCGACGTTGATCTCGTTCGTGATCGTTTTGTCGACGAAAATCTACTAACTCAGCGGATTCGGCCGGACAGAGCAACACTCGGGCCCGACGGAAGGGTGGCTACGGTTCGAGCTCGTGGAGGGCTCGGTGCAGCGCGGAGGCCGGGCGTGCAATCATACGGCCGATGGACGTGCAGCCAATCGGCCCGGACTTCGGAGCGGTCGTCACGGGTGGGTCGCTCGCGGCGCTTCCCGCGGCGACGTTCCCCCAGCTGCTCGACGCGGCCCACCGCTATGCGGTGCTCGTATTCCCGGGGCAACACCTCTCCGACGACGAGCATCTGGCCTTCGCCCGCCGGTTCGGGCCCCTCGAACGAGCGCTCAACTCGCGCCGCGATACCCGCTTCTCCCGCTTGTCGAGCGTGCGCAGCAACGGCGACCAGGTGCAGGCGGGCAGCTCGGTCGCGCTCATGCTCGAGTCGAACATGGTGTGGCACACCGACAGTTCGTTCAAGCCGATACCGGCCACGTTCTCGTTGCTCTCGTGCAAGGAGGCGGCGGAAACAGGCGGCGAGACCGAGTTCGCCGACCTCCGTGCCGCCTGGGACGCGCTGGACCCGGTTCGTCGTGCCCGGGTGGAAGCCAAGAGAGCCATCCACTCCTACCGCTGGAGCCAGGAGCAGGCCGGCGCGGCGGACTGGCTTTCGGAACAGGACTGGTTGGCGCTGCCGCCGGTCGAGCAGCCGCTCGTTCGGACCCACCCCGCTACCGGTCGCCGTAACCTCTACCTTGGCCGCCACGCCCACCAGATCATCGGTGAGGATGCCGAAGTGAGCGGCCAGTTCCTGGCCGAGCTGTGCGAGTGGGCCTGTCAGCCGCCGCGTGTGTTCGCGCACCGCTGGTCGGCCGGCGACCTCGTCATGTGGGACAACCGGTGCGTCGCCCATCGGGGCCGCCTGTTCCCCTACAGCGAGCGGCGGATCATGGTGCGTGTCACCGTTGCCGGCGATCCGCCACCGGGTGAACGCAATCCCTGGGCGCTCGGCTGAGCAGCCGTTGAAACGCTCGTCGCGTCAGTGCCGGCTGCGCTCGGCGACGGCTTCGAGCACCCGCTCCTGGCCAGAGGGTGCCGAGAACGCGCAGACGCGGTGGAATGGACGTTGTTGTGCCTTGCTTCGGGGGCGGGGACGCACGCTCGGACGCGTTGTAGCCGGTTTCTCGACGCCTTCAGTCCTCGGCGATGATGGCCCGATCGCCGGCGGGTCTGGCTCGACCGTCGTCGAGCGGCTCGTTGGCATTCGTACGACGCGATCCGAGACGCCGTCGGCTGACCCGGCAGGGGTCGGTGAGATTGGGTTGAGAATTTTCTGGCGAAAGTGAAAGTTGTGAGCGCTCGGGTGCTCTCCACCGTTGAACGGCGCATTGCGCCAACCGCCCCGGCTGGGGCGCTGACCCCGAGGAGAACCCGATGAACACCATGACCCGCTTCCAGATCATCCGCCGCACGCTCGTCGTCGTCGCCGCCCTGGCGATGCTGGCCGCCTCGTGTAGCGGTGCCGGCGAGGAGCTCGCCGGCGGGCTCGACCCGGCCATCGCCGACGTCGCCAACGCGGTGGTGCCCGGGCAGCCGCCGCCGACGTTCCCCACCCAGCTCTCCGCCGCTTCCGCCGACGAGGCCGGCAACGACGCCGCTGAGGACGACGCCGCTGAGGGCGATGCCGCTGAGGACGAGGCCGACCTGGCCGACGACTCGGGCGACCAGCCCCAACAAGAACCCGACCCGCAGCCCGTCGGCGGCGGGGACGGCGGCGACGAGGACGAGCCGGTCGACCTCGACCCCGTTCCCCAGGACGAGCCGCACCCGTGCGACTCGCTGGTCGCCGACGGCTCGTCACTCGTGGTCGGACCCGACCCGCTCGTGCTGCACGCCAACGACCTCGACGGCACGCTCTTCATTGTCAACTGCAGCGACGGTGACGTCGACTGGACCGCGCAGACCAAGCCGAGCGTCTCGCTCTCGAGTGCCGGCGCCAACCTGTTGCCCGGCGAGACCGGCGAGCTCGACTTCACGATCGACGGCGATGCCTGGGCACCCGGCTCGATCGACTTCAAGATCAAGGTCAGCGAGACCGGCCACAACCACTACGTCGACATCCACGCCTTCCGGCAATTGACCGGCAAGGACCTTGTTGCCGGCGTGGGCGGCCTGACCGCCGGCCCGGGCGCGGGCGGCTGCAGCGCCCAGTGCATCACCAGTGCCCTGCTCCAGCCCAACCTGACCTCGCCGAACCTGGGCATTGACATCACGACCAACACCCCGGCCAAGATCCGCACCTGGGTGTCGACGGTGCCGCCCATCGACGTCGGCGGCGTCCCGACGTTCCCCGGTGTCGCGCCGATGGACGTCTCGCCGGTCGGCGTGGAGACGCACCAGGGGATGCTGAAGCCGCTCGATGTCGGCACGAAGTACTACATCGTGGTGGGGGCCACCGACCAGTACGACCACTCGGCCTACCGCAGCGGTTCGTTCACCACGATCACGCCGGTCCAGACGCCCGGTGGGTTCGCCAACCCGGGCGGCCCCTCCGGCTGCGCGACGAGCTGCATCACCAAGCACCGCTGACGCCCGGCGATGATCACACGGCGGAGCACATCGAGATCGCGAGCCACACCCGCGGGGTCACCGAGTGGTTGCCGGTGGTGTCCATCGCCGGTCTCGAGCGTGACCCCGA
>Ga0316190_10001446_pt1 | contig 17134 bp, 16 predicted proteins | sample Eddworburrow2_MG_FD_204929 | JGI IMG/M metagenome (GOLD analysis project Ga0316190, IMG submission 204929) | Coastal sediment microbial communities from Maine, United States - Eddy worm burrow 2 | ecosystem: Environmental > Aquatic > Marine > Coastal > Sediment | place: USA: Maine | collected... | reverse complement strand
GTTCCGGCCACCCGAGGTCGCCAGCCGCTTTGAAACCTTTCAGGGCTCCGCCTTTGATCTGCCGGTTGAGGATAACTTTGTAGAGTCTGTCTTCTGTATGCGCCTGATGCACCACATCGGTGAACATGAAGATCGCATAAAGCTATTGGGTGAGCTGGCTCGGGTCGCCTCTGACAGCATTCTCCTCTCACTCTGGGTTGACGGCAATCTGACTGCCTGGAAACGCAAGCGACGAGAGGCCAAGCGTAAAGAAAAACGCTTCCAAAACCGCTTTGTAATCCCACAGGCAGTAATCGAAGATGAGTTCAGAGAGAGTGGTCTGACCATTGAAGCAAAGCTGGATTTCATTCCACACTATGCCATGTGGCGCACCTATGTTCTAAAGGTCCAGTAGCCGTGGATTTTTTCGGCGAAGGCTGGCAGAAGATCCTGCAGCAGAATGAATTGGACAGCTTTGACGCCCTATGGAATCTGGATGTGGAGTGGTTTGAAGAACCCAATGAGCGACGTGGCGGCTGGAGCGGCGTCGCCCGCATCCAGCTACAATCATCAGAAGGGCAAGAGATTGGCGCCTTTCTCAAGCGACAGCAGAACCACATGTGCAGATCCCCGCTGCACCCAATCCGGGGAATTCTGACATTCGCCCGTGAATTCAAGAACATCCGCCGTTTTCAACAGATCAATGTCCCCGCCCTGGAGCCCATCTTTTTTGGCCAGAGGCAAGTCAATGGCGATCACCAAGGCATACTGATAACACGTGAGCTGGAGGGGTTCGTCCCAATGGATGAAGCCCAGTTTCTGCCTGGCAAAGAGGGGTTGCTGGCCTCAATCAAGGCACGCAGAGCCCTGTTTGAAAAACTGGCTGAACTACTGCGCCGGTTGCATGCCGACAAACGCCAACACAGCTGCCTCTACTTCAAGCATATCTTTGTCAAGCCAGTGAATGAGGCCGAATTTGAGGTGCGCCTGATTGATCTGGAAAAGGCACGCTGGCAACCTTTGCAGCAACGGGCCGCCTTCCGAGATCTCTACACCCTCTCCCGCCATGCAGACAACTGGCCACTGACTGACTATATGCGATTCTTCCTGATCTATCGCCAGGAGAAACACCTAAGCCCTGAATCAAAGAAGCTGTGGCGCGCCATTGCTGCCAAACACGCATCCAAGGGTAAGCAAAAAGCAGTGGCCCAGAGCCAGCCGACTCACTGATCTGGCTGACGAGGTGGTAGAGGGATAGGCTTGGGTGGCCGTCGACTCAGATTAGCAGACACCTCCCGATAAAGCTTCTTTGCATCACCCGGCTTGCGATCACCCTCCAGATATTTCCAGATAAACCGCATACGGTCGTAGCGGCTTAACAAGCTGCTGGCAATACGCGCCAATCCGGAAAGATCAACAACAGCGCCACGACGTTCACGAAGTGGCATTGTCGAGGCACGCGGGGCGTCAATCCAAACAGTAGAGTAGTGATCACCCTCTTTTCGAACCAAAATATTCCGCCACTTAAGATCATGGTGAAAAAACCGCCCCTTATGTGCCTTCCTTACTTGCTCCACCAGCTGATTTGATATCTCCCGATAGACCTCTCCTCGCAGAGGTTCAGGCATCTGATACCAGCTCTCCAGTGCAAAACGGTCCAGGTCCTGGCTATCCGACACAGCACGGGTGATCAAAAAATTCGACTTCAAGATACCCAGAACACGGTGCTCGCCAAAGGCCACGACATCCAAGGTTGGAATCTCCAGCTTCGCCAGCTGTCGGTAGGCCCAAACCTCAACTGCCGCCTTACCGGGGCGCATCCAAAACTGAATCCCCCGTTGGAATGGGCAAATATAGCGTTTGTAATAAAATACGCTGCCATCCGACGTCGTCATACGATAGCAGCGAGTGGTTGGCGAATCAGAGATCAACTCTCCATCAGAATAATTGACCCAGTCCATCTGCGCATGGATACCCATATCCCGCAGCTGCGCTTCATAGGCCGACTCAATCAGGAATTTCCGACCATGGAAAAGCTGTATGCATCGTGCCAGGCGGAGCATTATTCAACTGCTAATGGCTATTTCGTGACCAATACATCTTCCATGATCAGATACTCCAGATCTGATCCGAAGAACATATTAAGGGCATCGGTGGGTGAACAAACCATCGGTTCACCCCGCCGGTTGAGGGAGGTATTGAGGATCACACCATTTCCGGTATGCTTTTCCAGCTCTTCAATCAGCTCGTAGTAGCGGGGATTGCTCTCAGGGGTCACCACCTGAGCACGGGCGGTACCATCTTCATGCACCACCTCCGGCACTCGTTCACTCCAACCGTCATTCACATCGAAGGTGAAGGTCATATAGGGGGCGGGATGATCAGTTTTTAACATCTGCGGAGCCACTCGATCCAGCATGCTGGGGCAGAAGGGGCGCCACCGCTCGCGGTATTTGATCTGTTCATTGATGCGGTCAGCGATCCCCTCGGTATTGGGTGCACCGAGGATGGAACGATTACCCAGCGCTCGTGGGCCAAATTCCATGCGCCCTTGGAACCAGGCTACGGGATTGCCATCAGCCAGAATCTTCGCTGCCCGTTGTGGCGTTTGGTCGATGCGCTCCCATTTAGGATTTTCTGCATGTTGTTTGCAGGCTTCAACGCACTGCTCAGTAGTGTAGCTAGGGCCAAGATAGGCATGCGCCATCGGCTCAATGGTATCGCCCAATTCATTGGCTACATAGGAGGCGGCACCGATGGCAGTTCCCGCATCGGAGGCAGCAGGCTGCACAAAAAGCTCTTTTACATCAGGCCGGGCAATGATGCGCTGATTCAGTTTCACATTGAGGGCCACACCCCCAGCAAAGCAGATCTTGCCGGTATCTTTCAGGATATCGCCGAGATAATGCTCGATCAGGCCGAGAGAGACCTCTTCCAGGATATTCTGGATGCTTGCGGCGTAATCGATATAGGGGTCATCAATCGCATCACCTTCGCGCTTCGGTCCCAGCCACTCAATCAACTTGGGGCTGAAAAAGTAACCCTTGCCCTCAGCATCCTTGTAGCGCCGCAGGCCAATCACATTGACCAGCTCGGTGTTGACCTTGAAACCACGCTCATCAAATTCAATCAACTTAGAGAAATCAAACCGCTTCGGATCGCCGTAGGGCGCCATGCCCATCACCTTAAACTCGCCATCCAGCATCTCGAAGCCGAGATACTCAGTTAGCGCCCCATAGAGGCCGCCAAGGGAGTCAGGGTCATAGAACTCTTTGATTTTATGGATGCGGCCATTCTCGCCATAGCCAAAAAAGGTGGTGGCGTACTCTCCCTTGCCATCAATGCCGAGGATCGCTGTCTTCTCTTTAAAACCACTCAGGTGATAGGCGCTACTGGCATGGGCCAGGTGATGCTCTACCGCCTCAACCCGCACCTTGCCGCCACCAATATTGAGATCGGTAATCAGCTTGTTGAGCTGAACCATATTGCGATGATGGCGACGGTTGCCATTGAACAACGCTGTCAGCGCCCGATCCGGGGCATACCAATGACGTTTAGCATAGTGCCAGCGAGCAGGGCTACTGAGGGGGATCTCCGCATGGGGAAAAGCAACTACATTGACATCTTCCGGGCGAATGCCGGCAAACTCCAGGCAGAAGCGGGTTGCTTCATAGGGGAAACGCCCCTTGGCGTGCTTATCACGGATAAAGCGCTCTTCTTCCGCTGCAGCAACCAGTTTGCCATCGATAAAAAGTGCTGCTGAGGGGTCGTGACTAACGGCGCCGGATATGCCCAAAACTATCATTGAGTGGATTCTTTAATTAATGGATTGAAATGCAATCGCTAATTTTGCCAGCGATTAGGTTTTGGTGCGAGTTTTAATCCGTTAGGGACATATTTTTTAAGGCCGCCACAAACAACCGCTCAATCTCTGGAAGATCCTTCCAGTTGCGCATAAAGCGCTGCAGATCACGCTGCCAGGCTTTTCTGAATGCGGCTTCATCCCCATGCTGCCGCATGGCATCCAGATCAATCAGCAGCGGTTTTGCATTCGCAATCAGAATATTATTGGCCTTCAGATCACCGTGGCTTATTCGCTGAGCTTCCAACTGCGCAAAGAGAGTTGCAATACTTGTAGCCATATCTCTCTTTTCATCCATTGATACTGCCTCTTTCTGAAACCAGCAGAGTGCATCAACCCCATCTACCCTCTCTGCCAGAAAATAGGCGATGGGCTTTAGCGGCCCCTGCTTTATCTTTACTAGCGCGATGGGCTTAGGGGTAGCAATACCATAGAAGAGGAGTCGATGGGCGTTCTCCCAGGAGATCATGGCCCGGCCCGGGCGAATGCTGAGCTTGATGCCATGCAGCAACCCTTTGACGTTATAACGCTTGATCACCAGCTTGAGTTCACCCGCAGCTGCCGCCCAGACAGTACAGGTATTACCGTTTTTCAGCGCCTGTTCCTTGCCAGGAAAAGAGGCATCCAGGCCAGCCAACAGCGCATCCAGCTCTGGCCCGGAGAGATCACGGGAGATCACCTCAAGCCGCTGGGCTGTTTTGTGGCAAATAAAGGCTGTGCACTCTCTGAACAGTTTATTGTGATACTCGCGCCAGCGCCGTTGGCGGGCATCTCTGACCCGCTGAAGCAGATCATCACTATCAGAGGATTGAGACCATCCCCGCTCACTCAGATAGAGCGCGTATAACTCAGGAACCTGTGACTCCCATTCAGGGAAGAGCTGAGCAATGAAGAGCGCCAGATTATCCAGTGAGGCTGTCTGCTCCTGTCCTGCCGGAAATTTCCTTACGCCATCACCATCCAGGCTAAAGATATTGTCGCCAGATAATATGAAGTTGCCCAGATGGAGATCCATCTGGCAGATGCCTGCACGGTGGTGACTGGCCAACAGGGTAACCATCTCCCGCAGCAGCTGTAGCTTGTGACTGGTCTCAGCTCTCTGCCAGACATCATTTAGGCCCACAGCCTCAGGGATCTGTGCTGTGATAATTACTGGCCAGTCATGTGCCTGCTCACGCCCCGAATAGAGCAACTCTGGGGTCAAAATTCCATGCTGCTGAAAGGCACGAATGCCGTCCAGCTCACGTTGCCAGTGCACCTTTGCCCGCTTGGCACTGAGATAGAATTTGGCAAAAACAGGCTGCCCCTCCAGCTCTCCCTGCCAAACCTCCCGTCGCCCTGGCAATGACCGCACCAGTCGCTGGCCATTGAGCTGTCGGCCATCCTCCAGTTGAAATAGCTTGCCATCCTCTTTCAATGTCATTCGGCAGCTTCTTTGGGTAGTGGGCGCGTAGCGTAAAGGGCATCACCCCTCTGCTGCACAGCCTTCAAAAAAGCAGCCTCATCAGTCAAAATCTGGCGCAGTGGCCGCCTGAAATATACTCGCAGAAACCTCAGCAAATCACGCTGTGTCAGCCCAATTTCCATGGATGAGAAGTGCAGTGAGCCAACATCCTTCACCACCCAGCGTCGTGGTGTCTGCTTACGGATCTGTACCCGGTGTAGATCGATCAGGTGCAGGTGCAGAGACTCCTTTTGCCCATCCCACGGCAGTTGCAGCAGGAAATGACAGATGTAGAGATCCCGGTGATTTACTCCATGCTCGTGCAAGCGACGGGTCATCTCCGCCACCCGTTCAATCAGCAATCTTTTTTGTGCAAAGGGTGGTGGCCTTTCCCGCCAATCACAGCAGTAATCCTCAAGGCTAACGCAGCCTGTCAAATCTTCAGTGATGACAAAGGATCGCTGTTGGGCAGGGTTCAGACCCGCATGCCCGTAACCTGCCAGCCGCATGGTCTCTATGCCCAGCTGTTCCAGTTTCTGAATAGCCTGCCACTCATTCTTTGCCCCCAGCACCGGCAACCGCAGGCTGGTGAGGTTTTTAATAATCTCACGCCAGCCAACCCCCCAGTGCAACTTGAGGTAAAAACCCCGCCCTTCACGTTCAAAACGCAGGGTACGGCGGTTAGCGCCAGGCGGCTCTCGGTAGACCTCGCCCGTAATGCCAAACATCTCCGCCATGCTAGGGGCAACCTTTCCCCATGCCGCTAGAAATTCAGAAGAGAACCAGATCACTTGTCATACACCTGTTTCAAGATGATCTCTGCTGCCAGTTCCGGCATGCTATAGAGATCCTCTGTCTGGCCATAGCGAATGCCGTTGTTTCGCCACTGCTCATGTTGGGGAGAATCCAGCATTTCAGCAAGATCATGGTTCAGCTGTCCCTGCTCAAAAGGTGACGGCACCACACGGCCACCACCACTTTTTTCAACATGGAAGGCGTAGCCGCAGCTGGCAGTGGTCAGTACGGGCAGGCCCGCTACCAATGCCTCCAGCAGTACAGTGCCTGTATTTTCAGTGTAGGCAGGGTGAATCAGCAGATCACCACCTTGCAGAAAGCGAGGCACATCATCGCGGCCGGACATGATCTCAAACTGTTGCTCCAGCCCCAGCTGTTTGGCCATTTTGATGAAGGGCTTTGGATTATCTGTGCCCATGGCAATGAGACGGGTGCGTGATTTCAACTTCTCCGGCAGCGCCTTGATCGCCAGTAGCGTTCGATCAAGCCCCTTGGTTTTGAAACCGGAGCCAATCGCCAGCAGCAGCCGATCATCCTCTGCCAAGCCAAACTCTTTACGGAACTCTTGCCTGATCTCGACCGCATCCGGCGGCACCATTCGGTCTCTGGCAATACCTGGGGGCAACAGGTGTAATCGCTCCGGCGGTGTATTGTAGTGGCGCAGAAAATCTCCCTGCTGTGCGGGCGAGATTAGTAGCGCATGCGTCTTAGAGTCGGGGCCGAAGACGGCCTCTTCAAATTCAAGAAAATGTCGGTAACGTGGACTAAGTTGAACCAATTTGCTGCGATGTGCCATCTTTTCCTTAAAACAACTGTCCGCTGCATAATAGATATCCAACCCCGGCATACGGTTGAAACCAATAACACAATCAATACCCTCATCAGCAAACCGACCCTGTAGTGCCTGATGGAATGCCTGATATTTTGCATAGTTGGAGAAGCGTTTCACCTCTGCTTCATGCACCGAAAAACCATCCGGTACCTCACCCTCCCAGGTCAGACAGTAGACATGGATTTCATGCCCCCAGTATTGGCACTCCTGCGCAATTCGGCACATATCACGCTGCAAACCACCATGCGGGAAGTATTTGAACAGGACAAAAGCCAGCTTCATGCTGCAGCCCCACTCATCTGATCCACCAAGGCCTGCCACACGGTTTCCGGGGGAAGAGAATTAAAACAGGCGGCACTCTCACCCGCCTGGTCTGCATGGTCGCAGATCTTTTTCAAGCAGGGGGCGCAGGAATAATCCGTCATCAGGTTGCAGTGATGTTGGCCCAGCACGCCGGTCAATGCAGTATGAGTTGGCCCATATAGAGTTACTCCGGGCACATCCAGTGCCGCTGCCAGATGACTGAGGCCGCTATCGAGTCCAACAACGCCAGCAGCTCCGCGTAGCTCCTGAGCCAATTCCAGTAGATTCATTTTAGGTAAAATCTGAGCACTTGGGTCGGTTGCAGCCAATCGCTCAGCGCGTGCTTTCTCACTATCACCACCCCATGGCAGATGGATAGCAAACCCCTGTTGAGTGGCCAGTTTGATGAGCTCGCTCCAGCGGTACTCAAACCAATGCTTACTGGGCCAGGTAGTGCCATGCAGGAACACCAGATAGGGGGCAGCTCCTGCTTGAGCAGGATCTTTTTTCTTCGTAGCCAGGCCATAGTTTGGATCACTATCTGAAAGAGCATAATCCAAAGCCTTTGCAAAGAGCTGACGCACACGGGCAATAGCATGTTGTTCACGGGAGATGGTAAAGCGCCGTTTATAAGTTGGAGCGGCCCAGGGGTCACGGGCTGAGCTGCGGTCATAACCAGCTCGCGGCCCTTTGGCCAGCATCGCTACTAGGGCGCTTTTGAACAGCAATCCTTGGGCATCGATGATGAGATCATAACTGCTCTGGCGGAGATCCTGCGAAAAGGCGCGAATCTCCCCACTATCAAAGGCTACTTTCCAATCTTTGCGCCAACGGCGCAGTGCAATGGGAATGACCCGCTCAACCGCAGGGTGCCATGCCGGAATCTCTGCAAAGGCCTCTTCCACTACCCAATCAAAACGGATACCCGGAATAGCGGCAGCAGCATCCGTCACAGCTGGCAGGGTGTGAACAACATCTCCCAATGAGGAGGTTTTTACGACAAGCACTCTCATGCGAGCACCCCAGTTAGAGCCTCCTCCACCTGAGCCACCGTCAGCTCTTCCAGACATTTAAGATGCCCTTTTGGGCACTCTCGCTTGAAACAGGGACTGCAGTCGAGGCCAAGCGTGACCACTTGTGAACGGCTGTTCAATGGCGGAGTAAAACCCGGATCAGAGGAGCCGTAGATAGCAACCAACGGACGATTCAGCGCGGCGGCCACATGCATCAGACCAGAATCATTACTCACCACAGCATCGGCCAGTGAGAGCAGATCCACCGCTTGCGCCAGTGAGGTGCGACCGCTGAGATCAACCCCGCCGCCAGCACGCTCGATGATCTCAGCACAAACGGGCTGATCTTTGGCCGAACCAAACAGCCAGACATCCCAGCCCTGATCCATTTTGTGAGATGCCAACTCAGCATAATACTTTTCTGGCCATCGTTTGGCAGGGCCATATTCAGCACCGGGACAGAGCGCCAGCACAGGCTTTTGCTTTGCCCCCAAGCCCAACTCCTGCATCGCCTGCTCAGCAGCACTCTGATCAACCTGCAGCCTGGGTACCGGCATCTGTGGTATCTCTCGATAATCAGCTGCAAAAGCCAAAGCCACGAAGCGCTGCACTGTCATGGTGAGATGGGATTTATCCAGCTTGCGGGCATCATTGAGCAGGCCGTAGCGCATCTCACCCAGCCAGCCGGTGCGTTGAGGGATCTTGGCCCAGAAGGGAGTAAGCGCTGACTTCAGGGAGTTGGGTAGCAGGATAGCCTGGTCATAACTGCGATCACGCAGTTCACGCCCCAGCTGCCAGCGGATCTTGAGATCTAGTTTGCCGTGACCCAGCGGCATGTCGATAGCATCGGTCACCTCCGGCATGCGTTCCAGCAGCGGCAGGCTCCAACCGGGGGCCAGTACATCTATTTGTGGTTCCGGATCACGCTGTTTGAGGGTAATAAACAGACTCTGAGCCATCACCATGTCGCCAACCCAGGAGGGGCCGACGACGAGGATTTTGGGGGTGTGATTCAATCTAGAAAGAGAGGTTGAGTATCTTTACACTTAACTGCGTTTTCTAGGTTTAATCAACCAATTCGTAGCGGGCACCACAGTATTTACAGGCCGCTTTGCCCGTCTTTTTAATATCCAGAAAGACAACCGGATGCTCACTCCAGTCATTGGCATCTTTCGGTGGACAACTCAGTGGCAGATCTTTACGACTTACCTTGGTTACATCTTGGGTCTGTTCGGTCATCTTTTTCTCCTGATTAGAGATCAAAGCATCATGTAACTTTTAATTTGAAATGGGTTAAACCAGTGACAGCCACTCTGGACGCTCATCCCGGCGGCCATGCACTTGATCAAAATAGAGGCTCTGCAGCCGCTCTGTGATCGGACCACGACCTCCATCACCGATGGTGCGGTTATCAACCTCACGGATGGGGGTTACCTCGGCAGCCGTACCGGTAAAAAATAGCTCATCGGCAATATAGACCTCATCACGAGTGATGCGCTTCTCCCGCACAGGAATGCCCAGCTCAGCAGCCAATTGAAAAATGGTATTACGGGTGATGCCATCCAGCGCAGAGGTGAGATCTGGGGTAACCAAGGTGCCGTCCTGCACCAGGAAGATGTTTTCACCACTTCCCTCAGCCACATAGCCCTCGGTATCAAGCAGCATCGCCTCATCATAGCCGTTGCTGATCGCCTCCTGCAGCGCCAGCATGGAGTTCATATAGTTGCCATTAGCCTTGGCCTTGCACATGGTGACATTGACATGGTGTCGGCTGTAGGAAGAGGTATGGATGCGGATACCCTTCTTCATATTCTCTTCGCCCAGATAGGCGCCCCACTCCCAGGCAGCAACCATGGTGTGCACCTTAAGATTATCAGCGCGCAAACCCATACCTTCAGAGCCATAGAAACACATGGGACGAATGTAGGCTGAATCCAGATTGTTCTCGCGCACTACCGCTTTCTGCACCTCATCCAGGGTTTCAGCATCATAGGTCATCGGCATGCTTAGGATATGAGCAGAGCGTAATAGCCTAGTGGTGTGATCCCGCAGACGAAAGATGGCAGCGCCCTTATCAGTTTTATAGGCCCGCACGCCTTCAAATACACCCATGCCATAGTGCAATGTATGCGTTAAGACATGTACCTTTGCCTCGCGCCAGGGCACCATTTCACCATCAAGCCAGATGACTCCGTCGCGATCAGACATTGTTGACATTGGGTTTTTCTCCGCAGCAGTTACACATTAATTACTTAAATTTATTGGCAACCCACCATAGTGGTCTGCCAGATACCCTGAACCAGCTTGCGCTCTTCAACCAGCTCATCATCGGGCACTATGGCCGGTGTGTCCTGTAGACTTTTACGATGTGAGGCAGTGCGCAAGGTGCGATAGGCATCAGCCAATTTATCTGCCGCCTCACCTGCCATCAGTTGATGACGGGAAAGCGTCTCAAGCAGGCGGATATTGTCGCTCCACTCCAGCAGATCAGGGTATTTATGCGCCCATCGCAGAACCGCGTATTGAACCATAAATTCAATATCTGCGATACCGCCTGAACCCTGCTTCAGATCAAATTGCCCTGGCTTGGTTTTATCCAGGGATTGCCGCATCTTTTCACGCATCTCAGCCACATCTTTTCGCAGCAGTTCAGGGTCACGTTCACGGGAGAGGATTTTAGTGCGGATGCGGTTAAATTCCTCAATCACTTTTTTATCCCCAGCAACCGCACGCGCCCGTAGCAGCGCCTGATGCTCCCAGGTCCAGGCACCCTCCTCCTGATAATTTTCAAAGGCTTTCAGGGAGCTAACCAGCATGCCTGAATTTCCATTGGGGCGTAACCGCATATCCGCTTCATACAACATGCCGGAGGAGGTGCGGGTGGTGAACATATGCACCATACGCTGGCCGAGGCGGATATAAAAAACTTCATTACCCACCGAGCGCTGACCATCCGTCACCCCATTGGGATTTTGGCTACCATGCAGGAAGACCATATCCAGATCAGAGCCATACCCCAGCTCAATACCACCCAGCTTGCCATAGCCAATTACGGCAAAGCCAGTCTCTTCTCCCAAAATATCTGTAGGCCTGCCATTGGCCGACACCAGGTTATTCCATGCCAGCTGTAGCACTCGCGCTGTTACCACCTCGGCAATCTCCGTCAGGTAATCACTCACTACCATCAGCGGAATTGCATCCGTCACATCAGCCGCTGCTACACGCAGCATATTGCTCTGGGCAAACTGACGTAACGACTCCATCTGCTGCTCCAGATCATCTGTCTCCAAGGGAGCCAACAGGCTATCCAGTTCCTTCTCCAGGCCAGCCCGATGCAACGGTTCATACAGACGCCGGGGATCCAACAGCTCATCCAGCAACACGGGATGACGGGTCAGTTGATGGCTGATCCAGAGACTCTGGGCGCTGAGGCGCACCAGCTGCGACAGCGCCAACGGGCGCTCCACCAACAGAGCGATATAGGCGGTACGCCGGGCGATAGCTTCGATCAAAGGAGCCAAACGCTCCAGCACCTGATCTGGTATATCAGTCTGGCCCATTGCCTCAAGCAACAGAGGCATCAGCTGTTCCATGCGCTGCCCACCTCTTTCCCCCAGGGCACGACAAGCATGGGAGCTATGCAACTGCTGCAGCCGACTCAGGCTCTCAGCAGGCTGCTTAAAGCCTATGCCCTCCAAAATCTCATGGGCATCTTCTTCACCCAATCTCTCCTGCCACAAAGCAGCCAGGGCACGCTGCTCATCCTCAGCTTCAGCCTGAGGAGCGCCAAACACCTGATTAAACTGGGCCTGCACTCGCTGACGATGCTGCTCCAGCTTAGTATAAAAACTATTCCAATCTGCAAAGCCCATGGAGCGAGCCAGACGCAGCTGCCCCAACTCATCCTCGGGCAGAGAGTGTGTCTGCTGGTCCTGCCAGGCCTGAAGACGATTCTCTGCCAGACGTAAAAATTCATAGGCCTTTGTCAGCTCTCGCACCACAAAATCCGGCAGCAACTCCTTCTCACCCAGCGCTTTGAGTATCTTGAGAATGGAACGAACCTGCAGATCCGGATCGCGCCCCCCGCGAACCAGCTGGAAGGCCTGGCCGATAAACTCAATCTCACGAATACCACCGGGGCCGAGCTTGATATTCTCCGCCATGCCTTTGCGCTTCAGCTCTTGGCTGATAAGTCCCTTCATATCCCTGATGGATTCAATCACTCCAAAATCAAGATAGCGACGATAGACAAAGGGTTTGAGCATCTCCATCAACTCAGCGCCAGCTTTCTGATCACCCGCCACCACCCGCGCCTTGATCATGGCGTAGCGTTCCCACTCCCGAGCTTGGGTCTGATAATAATCCTCCATCGCACTGAAACTCATAGCCAGTGGGCCAGAGTCTCCAAAAGGGCGCAGCCGCACATCTACCCGGAAGACGAAGCCATTGGCATCCTGCTGATTCAGAGCCTGAACGAGGCGCTGGCAGAGACGGAGGAAAAATTGCTCATTGCTGATGGGGCGACGCCCACCCTCCACCTCACCATGAGAGGGAAAGGCAAAGATAAGATCAATATCGGAGGAGAGATTCAGCTCACGGGCACCCAGCTTACCCATGCCCATCACCACCAGATATTGCTGCACACCATCCTTGTCACGAGGTATACCCTGTTCAGCACAGGCCCAGCCATAGAGTTTATTGAGTGCTTCATCGATACAGGCATCCGCCAGGGCGCTCAAATCTTCCAGCGTCTCATCTAAAGGCGCAAGCTGAGCCAGATCCCGCCAGATGATACGAACCATTTGATAACGGCGAAACTGGCGCAGACTCTTGGCCAGCATCGCCTCATCAGTCACTTCGCTCAGCTGCTCTTGCAGTTGTTGAGCCATACTGCCAACCGGGTATGACTTAAGGAGGTCACCATTTTCCAGAAGCGTGGCTAGCAGAGCAGGGTCGCGCAGGCAGCTCTGGGCCACATAATCGCTACCCTCCCAAACCCGCTTGAGCGTATGAATAAAATCAGCATCATCTGGAATGGGCAACCCATCAGTCTGTGCATTCTCGCACCAGGATTTCCACAGTGTTTCACTGCGTTCCACTAGGGTATCGATTAAATTTGAATTCATGCAGAGAGCTTAACTGCCCATGCCTGGACTGGCAATGCAAGAGAGCCATCTACTCAGTTTTACAATGACAATAAAAGAACCCCAGCCAAATCCATTTGACCGGGGCAAATTCCTACTAGGGGAAGAAAGCAGTCCATGCTGTTACTACTCCCTGTGACTTGCCAAAATCCATTTTTGAAGTCGGAGACATTGTGGCATTGCCCATAAAAATCAGCGTAGGCTTTTCCAAACTATCCATGTAAGATTTTTCTCAATAAACTGAAATAGGCAGCCCCCGTGAACTATGATCTCGTACTCTCTGAGCTACAGCAGGCCTCAAGCTTCGAACTTTTTCGCCTACAGGCGGCTATCAGCACACTACTGGATGACCCCGGTCGATTGGACGCTATCAAGCAGCGACTCAGACCCGGCATGGAGATCAGTTATTTTCATGAGCAGGAGAATCGACTGATACCGGCCAAGCTATTAGAGGTGCGAAAAACCCGTGCCGCCATTCAGGAGTGCACAACCGGCCAGCGCTGGACCATTCCCCTCTATCAAATCAACCTGGAGGGCGCAGATACAGACCTCACTTCACAAAGACAAGGGGTTGACCGACTGTCACTGCGCATTGATGACCGGGTCGGATTTAAGGGCAAAAATAGTGAAGAGCTCTTCGGCACCGTTATCAAACTCAATCCCAAACGAGCCAAGATCAAGGTAGGCAATACCCTCTGGAGCGTGCCCTACGCCATGCTGTTCAGCATCATTGATGGCGAACGGGGTGCTGATCTTTTTATACCCGCAGGTTCCCCAGATTGGTAAACTCTGTTTAATCAACAAACCACCGCCCGGAAATAGAATGAAATACAAAGACCTGCGCGACTTCATTAAACAACTGGAAGCTAAAGGCGAACTCAAACGGATCAGCATGCCTGTTGATCCCAATCTGGAGATCACCGAGATCTGTGACCGCACCCTGCGTGCTGGCGGCCCTGCGCTACTGTTTGAAAAGGTAAAAGGTTCAGATTTCCCGCTGCTGGGCAATCTCTTCGGCACTCCACGGCGGGTTGCGATGGGGATGGGCGAAGAGAACGTGGAGGCACTACGAGAGATCGGCAAACTGCTCTCTGTATTGAAGGAGCCTGATCCACCCAAAGGGATGAAAGATGCACTGAGCAAACTCCCCATGTACCGCAAGGTGCTGGACATGGCACCAAAAGAACTGAAACGCGCACCCTGCCAGGAGGTCATTAAGGAAGATGAGGCAGTCAATCTAGCCAAAATTCCGGTACAGACTTGCTGGCCAGGCGACGGCGGGCCACTGATAACCTGGGGGCTGGTCATTACCCGTGGGCCAGAAAAAACACGCCAAAACCTCGGCATCTACCGCATGCAGGTGATTGGAAAGAATCGCGTCATTATGCGCTGGCTCTCGCACCGAGGTGGTGCGCTGGATTTTCGCGAATGGCAGATCAAACACCCCGGTGAACCTTTCCCGGTCGCCGTGGCTCTGGGCGCAGACCCCGCCACCATCCTGGCCGCCGTCACCCCTGTGCCTGACACACTCTCTGAGTACGCTTTTGCTGGGCTGCTGCGTGGCAGCCGCACCGAGGTAGTCAAGGCCCTGACTTCAGATTTGCAGGTGCCCGCCAGTGCCGAGTTTGTTCTGGAGGGTCATATCTACCCAGATGACATAGCACCAGAAGGCCCCTTTGGCGACCACACCGGCTACTACAATGAAGTGGATGAATTTCCAGTATTCACAATCGAGCGCCTCACCCACCGGCAAAAACCCATCTATCACAGCACCTACACCGGTCGCCCACCCGATGAACCTGCCATTCTCGGCGTGGCGCTGAATGAGGTATTCGTTCCCATCCTGCAAAAACAGTTCCCGGAGATTGTCGACTTCTATCTGCCGCCGGAAGGATGCTCCTACCGCATGGCTGTAGTCAGCATGAAAAAGCAATATCCCGGCCACGCCAAGCGAGTGATGCTCGGCATCTGGTCCTTTTTACGGCAATTTATGTATACAAAATTCGTGATCGTCACCGATGATGACGTTAACGTGCGCGATTGGAACGATGTTATCTGGGCCATGACCACCCGCATGGATCCCGCTCGCGACACCACCATGATCGAGAACACACCCATCGATTACCTCGATTTCGCCTCACCTGTCTCCGGCCTCGGCTCAAAGATCGGTTTTGATGCTACCAACAAATGGCCAGGAGAAACCAGCCGCGAGTGGGGCACACCTATTGAAATGTCAACAGAGGTGAAACAACGAGTGGATGAGATTTGGGAGCAACTGGGAATTTAAACTGCACTATACTGAACTAATTCAGGGTGGCTCTAAGATATAGCCTATCCACGCTATATTCTGGAACAACCCTGATATACCATCAGGACAATCAGCTAGCATAGCTGGCTGAAACACCACTAATGCAAGGAGCAAATCATGAAGCAACTCCCTCTATTGACCGTCTCACTGCTTTCACTCGTCATCCTAATATTCAGCACCCCAACCATTGCCTCAAACACCGGTTTTTCAAATACAGCAATATCTCAAGAGAGACCCATCCTACTGGCAAAAAAAGATAAAGACGAAAGCTATAGAGGCAAAAAGGACAAATCCAAAAAACAGCGAAATTCCAGAGATGATAATGAGGATGAAGAGAACACAAAAAAAGATAAGCGCAAAGAAAAGGATGAGAGCAAAAAGGGTAAAGATGATGGTGATGAAGATGACGACGATTCTAAGGGACTAGAAAAACAGCGGGAGAAAAAACAGGAGCAAGAACAGAAAAAGCTAGGCAAAGGCTCTGAACAAGGCCAGCAAACCAGAGAAGAGCATCGTAAAAAATGGTGGAAAGTATGGGAATAGTCGTTTGAGCACAGAATCAGTCAGACATTTAGAGTCGTAAGCAGTGCGTAGTTAATAGGATTGACGATTCTCGAGCCCCTGTAAATAGTTCTGTGTAACTGCCAGGCTGGGTAAAAAAATCTGCCGATCTGGTCTTACGACTGGATCGGTCGATTTGCATTTTAAGGCGTTAACAAACCGGTGACCGCCCACTTAAAACCAAAGCCTTTTTTTACCGCAGCCCACACACTCTAATTTGCGCACCTTGGTATGAGTCTTATTTTAATGCTGGCTTCCGCCACATGCGGCTGCACAGGGGGACGGGATATTTTGTTTATGAATGGCTAGTGCGATCAACCAGCCTAACTCTAATTGACTGGATAAGCTTATCGCTTATTACACCTCTTTACGCGTTTCGTTTTATTTTTTGATTGTTGCCCTGTTTTTGCATTTTTAAGGGCTTGGCGCTCACCCCAAGAAAGATTTTTTTTACCTGATTGTACTGAACTAACCCGTATGGTTCTCCCGGAGTGAGAATTCCCCAACCCTTGTACCTCCCCTGGTCGAAGACCGCTTATTGATGATTGGGCATTGGGAACATAGATTCGCCTTTTTGACTCATTGACGGCACACCCTTGGGTTGTAAAAGTGACCTTCCCCTCTGGGCCAACGCACTTATTCATCTTCTTGCCGGCAAAAACAGGAGAGGAGAGCAACACGAGGAGTGTAGCGAGAATAGTTAAAGTCCTTATCATGGTTTTAACTCCTTAAAGTTGGTCACTGCCAACTATGCCGTTGCTTTTGTATGATTGTGTCGCTACCTCGTGATTGATTTTGCACATCCATGTACAAAATCGACTCGCAAACGCGACAACCTATAGTGCTCTGGCCGTCCTGCGTACGCCACGATTCCGTATTGCACATTGCAGCAA
>Ga0316190_10001445_pt1 | contig 17135 bp, 11 predicted proteins | sample Eddworburrow2_MG_FD_204929 | JGI IMG/M metagenome (GOLD analysis project Ga0316190, IMG submission 204929) | Coastal sediment microbial communities from Maine, United States - Eddy worm burrow 2 | ecosystem: Environmental > Aquatic > Marine > Coastal > Sediment | place: USA: Maine | collected... | reverse complement strand
CTTCTCGAGCTGCGCCTTTGAATTGATTGCGCCGATGTCCGTGTTCTTGTCCAGCGGGTCGCCGACGATCAGCGTCTCCATGCGATCCTTGAGTTTTCGGACAACCTGCTCCTCGACCGACTCCTGCACGAACAGCCGAGACCCGGCGCAACAAACGTGCCCCTGGTTGAAGAAGATGCCGTTGACGATGCCCTCGACCGCCTCGTCGATGGCCGCGTCGGCAAAGATGATGTTGGCCGCCTTGCCGCCCAGTTCGAGCGTGTATTTTTTCTTGCTGCCGGCCAGCGCCTTCTGGATGATGCGGCCGACGTCCGTCGAGCCGGTGAACGCGATCTTGTCGACGCCCGGGTGTGACACGATGCCTGCCCCGGTGTCTCCCGCGCCGGTGACGATATTCACGACGCCCTCGGGAAGCCCGGCGTCCGCAACGACCTCGGCAAGCTTCATCGCAGTCAAAGGTGTCGTCTCAGCGGGCTTCAGCACGACCGTGTTGCCGCAGGCCAGCGCGGGCGCGACCTTCCATGACGCCATCAGCAGCGGGAAGTTCCACGGAATGATCTGGCCGGCAACGCCCATCGGCCTGACCTTGCACCCCGGAAACGCATACTCGAGCTTGTCCGCCCAGCCCGCGTAATAGAAGAAGTGCGCGGCGGCGAGCGGCACGTCCACGTCGCGCGCTTCGCGGATCGGCTTGCCGCCGTCCAGAGACTCGATCGCCGCGAATTCGCGGGCCCGCTCCTGGATGATCCGCGCGATACGATAAATGTATTTACCGCGTTCGGCGGGTTTCATCCGCGACCACGGACCGTTGTAAGCCTTGCGAGCCGCCTTCACCGCCTTGTCGACGTCGGCGGCGTTCGCCAGCGCGACGCGCGACAATCTGGCCTCGGTCGCGGGATTGATCGTGTCGAAATACTTGCCGGATTCGGGTTTAACGAATTCGCCGCCGATGAACAGCTCGTACTTCTTTGCAACCTTGATATGGTCGGTGCTCTCCGGGGCCGGCGAGTATTCCCAACCGCCTTCGAACGCGAGTTTATTTTCGGGTGTCGCCATTGTCAGTCCTTCGAAAAATAGTCCGCCGACTGGTACACGCCGGTCTGCTGTTTCACGATCTGCATCAGCACGTCATTCGCGAGTGAGCTCGCTCCGAAACGGAACCACTCCGGGGTCATCCAGGCATTGCCGAGGGTCTCGCGCAACATTACCAGGTAGTGGATTGCGAGCTTTGCGCTGGAAATACCGCCGGCCGGCTTCATGCCGACCATGCGGCCGGTCTCGTAGAAATAGTCACGGATTGCCTGCAGCATGACCAGGGTCACCTGCATGGTCGCCGCGGGCTGGATCTTGCCCGTCGACGTCTTGATGAAGTCCGCACCTGCGTGCATCGCCAGCATGCCTGCGCGCCGCACGCGATCCAGCGTACCGAGTTCGCCGGTCTCGAGGATGACCTTCAGGTGCGCGTCGCCGCAGGCCTCCTTGATGGCCGCAATCTCGTCGAAGACGAAGCCATGGTCGCCGGCGAGGAACGCGCCGCGAGAGATCACCATGTCGATCTCGTCTGCGCCCTGCTCGACGGCCATGCGCGTATCCTCGAGCTTTACATTGAGCGGCGCCTGGCCGCTGGGAAACGCCGTCGCCACCGACGCGATATGTATCCCCCGGCCCTCGAGCGCCTTGCGCGCGACGCTGACCATCGTGGGATACACGCACACGGCCGCCACGTGCGGCAAGCCGGGCACTGCATCATGCAGATGCATCGCTTTCTGGCACAGCTGGCGGACCTTGCCCGGCGTGTCCTGGCCCTCCAGCGTCGTCAGGTCGATCATCGACAACACCATCTGCAGGGCTTCGAGCTTGGATTCCTTCTTGATCGAGCGGCTCTGGAACCGGGCGACGCGCTCGTTCACGCCGACTTCGTCCACGCGCGGCACGCGATCCAGGTCCGGCAGCTTCCTCTTGGTATCCACGGCGGCGAGGGTCATGGTCAGGAATCCGATACTACGGTATCGAGCGCGACCTTGATCATGTCGTCGAACGTGGTCGCCCGATCCTCGACGGACAATGCGTTACCCGACGGGATGTCGTCGCTGACCGTGCAGATCGCCAGCGCCTCGGCACCATGCTCCGCCGCGATCGGATAGATGCCGGCTGCCTCCATCTCGATCCCGTAGACGCCGTACTTCGCCATGGTCTCGAACATGTCCGGATCCGGCGTGTAGAAGAGGTCCGCGGAAAAGATATTGCCGACGTGGTAGCGCACGTCGTGCGCCTCGGCCACGGCAACCGCTTTACGAACGAGGTTGAACGTCGCGAGTGCCGCGTAGTCGTAGCCGCCGAAGCGCATGCGGTTGACGGCCGAATCCGTCGAGGCGCCCTGGGCGATGATGAGGTCGCGCAGCTTTACGTCCGGATGCGACGTACCGCAGCTGCCGACACGGATCACGCGCTTGACGCCATAATCGACGATCAGCTCGGTGCAGTAGATGGACGCCGACGGGATTCCCATGCCGTGCGCCATCACCGAAATCGGTGCACCCCGGTAGTCGCCCGTGAATCCCCACATATTGCGGACATCCGTAACACGACGAGGATTGTCGAAATAGGTCTCCGCAATGTACTGTGCGCGCAATGGATCGCCCGGCATCAGCACCGTATCGGCGAAGTCGCCGGGCGCGGCATTCATGTGTTTGGTGGCCATGGATTATTCTTTCTTGCTCCGACCCGAAACAATACCGCGAACCATGACCGACTACCAACGACACCCGCACGCCTTCCGTCGCAACCTGGCTCTGGCCTGTGCAGCGCTGAGTCTCTGCGCCTGTTCCTCGCCGGCCGACGAGCCGGCCGCGCCATCGACCCCGCGCGCCGAACTTGTCGTCGCCGGCCAGCTGCAGTCCGACGAGCTCGTCGAGGCCAGTGGCCTTGCGCGCTCCCAGCGCAACCCGGACCTGCTGTGGTCCATGAACGACGGCGGCTCGAAAGCCCGTCTCTACGCATTCGACGGCGCCGGCTTTCATCGCGGCCGGATCAAGCTCGACGACATAAAGAACCACGACTGGGAGGACCTGACCTCGTTTAGCGTCGACGGCACGCCCTACCTGCTCGTTGCCGACACGGGGGACAATGACGCCGATCGCGACACGGTGTCGCTGCACGTCGTGCTGGAACCGGACCTGGCCGAGGATGACAAGGTCAAACTGGAGCCCGCCTGGAGCATCGAGTTTCGTTATCCCGACGGGCCGCGTGACGTCGAGGCCGTGGTCGCGGACCCGGCCAGGGGAAGCATCGTGCTGCTGAGCAAGCGCGATTGGCCGCCCGTGCTCTACGAAGTGCCGCTGCATCCGGCTTCCGACGACACGATCGTGGCAAGACGCCTGGGCCCCATCGAGAGTCTTCCGGCACCGACGCGACAGGACCGCGAACACGCGGTGTTCACGAAAGAGTGGCACTGGCAGCCGACGGGCATGGATATCTCACCGGATGGCCGCCTCGCCGTGATACTGACCTACCGCGGCGTTTACCTCTATTACCTCGATCCCGATCGCAGCCTCTTCGAATCGCTGTCCGGGCAGGCGTATCGCTTCGGTCTCGGCAATTTCCGAGACGCCGAGTCCATTGCGTTCAGCGCCGACGGCAGGTCGATCTACGTGACGCTTGAAGGGCGTCATGCCCCCCTGCTGCGCATCGACATCAATGGAGCGCTTCCCGAATGAACGCCACTGCATTTCCCCTTAGATTACTGTTCGTCACGCTCGGCCTGGCGGCGCTGGCCGGCTGCAATCACACCGCGACCGGCGAGGGTCGGGCGACTGCAGAGCCAGCCGGCACAGCGTCCGTGACGATCATGACGTTCAACGTCGAGAACCTGTTCGACAATGTCGATGACCCCGGCAAGGAAGACCGCACCTACCTGGCGCTCGGCGACAAGCAGAACGGCGAGCACAGAGCGGCCTGTAACGAGATCGAGGTGGATCGCTGGCGCGAGCAGTGCCTAGACTGGGACTGGAACGATGCCATCATCGAAAAGAAGCTCGGCGTCGTTGCTGACGTGATCCTGCAGGTCGACGACGGCCGCGGTCCCGATATCGTCGCACTTCAGGAAGTCGAGAACATCGGCATCCTGGAGCGCCTGCGCACGCAATATCTCGGCGCAGCCGGCTACAGGCCGGGCACTCTTATCGAGGGTGACGACCGCCGTGGCATCGACGTCGCGTTCCTGACGCGGCTCGAACTCGCGGAGCCGCCGACGCTGCATCGCATCGATTTCGCGGGGGTCGGCGAGGATCGCGTCTACGACACCCGGGGCATCCTGGAAGCGACTTTCGTGCGTCCCGACGGCACGTTGCTGACGGGCTATTCCGTGCATTTCCCGGCCCCGTTCCATCCGACCGGGATGCGTGAAGCCGCATATCGTGCCCTCAACGCATTGCGCGCGGGATTGCCGTCCGACCGGGATGCTTTCGCGGCGGGCGATTTCAACACGACGTCTGTGGAGGATCGCGGAAAAGACATGCTGGGCCGCTTCGTCCGGCCCTACTGGACGGTCACGCACGAAGTCGGCTGCGACGACTGCAAAGGCACGTCGTATTACGCACCGCGCGACGACTGGTCGTTTCTCGACATGATTCTGTGGTCGCCCGCGGCGGATCGTGGCGAAAAAGCAACATGGTTTTTGCGCACGGATTCCGTGCGGATCGCCAACGCGGCGCCCGGCCAGATGCGGCCCGACGACACGCCCTGGCGCTTCGAGATGCCGGGCGGCACCGGCGTGTCCGACCACTGGCCGGTGGTCGTCACGATCGAATCCAAGTAGAAACAAACCCTTGTAACGCTATCGTAATATCGTTTCGATCCCGCGTTTCCTGCGGCGGCCGGAAATCGATCGAATGCTCGGTTTTCCCGTATAAGCCCTTTATTGAATTAGCTTTTTTACCGGAGTAGATTACCGTCAAAACAACCAGCAGGAGTAGCCGGAAGCCACAATACCGGCTCTGATCCAGCAATCGTACCGGCGAAATGAAACGGTCATGTTCGTGGCCTACTATGTCGCCCTTTGTCAAAACCCTCGGGGAATAATAATGTCAAGCAAGCGAACGATCCTCGGCGTGCCACTCGGCTGGCGTCGCAATATGACGCAGTTTGTGGCGCTCGCCGCTCTCCTAATTGCCATCCCTGTTGCAGGATTCGCACAGGAAACGACCTCCGCCATTCGCGGCAAAGTCCTCGACCCGTCCGGCAACCCGGTCGCCAATGCCGCGATCGTGGTGGAGGACACGCGCAGCGGCGCCGAGCGCACCGTTACCTCCAGCAATGACGGCACCTTCTTTGCGACGCGACTGCTGCCCGGCGGCCCGTACAAAGTGACCGTCAACAGCGTAAAGACGATTGAAGTGCCGCTGATCAGCGTCGGCGATACCTACAACCTGACGATCAACCTGCAGTCGGAAGCCGAGATCGAGGAAATCGTAACGATCGGCCAGACCGCCGACATCGTCGAGGTAGCGGCGGGCCCGGCAGCGACGTTCTCATTGGGCGACATCGAGAACGCCGTATCGTTCAGCCGCGACATCTCCGATGTCTATGGCATCGATCCGCGCATGATGATCGACAACGACGAAGACGGCTTCGGCGTGAACTGCGCCGGCAAGCATCCGCGCTTCAACAACGTCACCCTGGATGGCGTCAGCCAGACCGACCGCTTCGGTCTGAACGAAAACGGCTATTCGACGGCCGTCGGCATGCCGTTCCCGTATGACGCGATCGAGCAGATTGCGGTGGAACTGGCACCGTTCGACGTCACGTATGGCGGCTTCTCGGCCTGTAACATCAACTCCGTTACGAAGTCGGGCACGAACGAATGGGAAGCCAAGGCCTTCTACGAATACTCGAACAACGACCTCCGCGGCGACAGCATCGCCAATGACGATCGTGACTTCTCGCGCGAGTCCTACGACAAGACCTACGTCGGCTTCAACTTCGGCGGCCCGATCATCAAGGACAAGCTGTTCATTTTCGCGGCTTACGAAGAATCAGATGAGCCGCGCTTCCTGAAGCGTGGTTTCGCTGGCTCCGGCAATGGTGAAGAAAGGGAATGGCTGAGCGAGGCTGACTACGGGCGCATCGACTCGATCGCCCAGAATATTTACAACTACGAGCCGGGCGGCCAGCCGGGCGACGGCACGCAGGAATCCGAGAAGTACATGGTGCGCCTGGACTGGGACGTTAACGACCAGCATCGCGCGTCGCTGATCTACAACTACTTCGACGGCTTCCAGCTGCGCGATTCCGATGGCGATGACGACGAATTCGAGTTCGCCAATCACTTCTATACGAAGGGCGCGGAATCCGAGACGATTACGCTCAAACTGACGTCGCAGTGGACGGACGCGTTGTCGACCGAGATCTTCTACAGCTCCAGCGAGATGAACGACTCGCAGGTTACCGTCGGCGATCGTGAGTTTGCCGACATGCAGATCAGTGTCGGTGGTCGTGACGGCGTCGTCTACCTTGGTGCGGACGACTCCCGTCAGTCGAACAAGCTCGACACGGATTCTGATTACCTCAAACTGTCTGCGAATTACTTTATCGGTAATCACATCATCACCGCGGGCTACGATCGCGAGAATCTGGAGATCTTCAACCTATTCGTGCAGCATTCGCGCGGTGGTGAGTACGACTTCTTCGACGATTCCTCAGACAACGATCCGGCATGCGCCCTGCTGACTGCCCAGGAGCGCTTTGATGGCGTCAACGGCTGTTCACCATCGGGCATCGACCGCTTCGAGCTGGGCCGCCCGAGCCGTATTTACTACGGCAGCGGTGGCGGCACCAACGACCCGAACGACGCCGCAGCCAACTTTACGAACTCGCTGAATGCACTGTATATCCAGGACGAGATCTTCTTCGACCGTTACGACCTGACGATCGTCGCCGGCCTGCGTTACGAATTCTTCGAGTCCAGCGACGCACCGCGTTTCAACCAGACGTTTACCGACGCCAACAACGGCTTGCGTAACGATGCCAACATCGACGGTATCGACTTGCTCATGCCGCGTCTCGGCTTCACCTGGGGCGTGCGTGACGAGCTGACCCTGCGTGGTGGTGTCGGCCTCTACTCGGGCGGCAACCCGAACGTCTGGATCTCCAATGCCTGGAGCAACGACGGCCTCACGAATGCGCAGTTCCGCCGTGACGAGGATGACTACGATTCCATTACTGGAGGCGATACTTTCACCGTGTTGCCCGGGTCCGCTGACTCGGTACCGCTATCTGGCGACCAGCAGCCGGGCTTTGATGTACCGCAAATTCTGGTTGATGATGTACTCGCGGTCACCGATGCCGACGCCAACGATTCGTTCCTCGTGCTGATCGATCCGGATTACGATCAGCCGAGCGAATGGAAATTCGCTCTGGGAGGCACCTGGGACATGCCATGGCTCGGCGGCATGACGCTGGACTTCGACTATCTGCACACGCGCGCCAACGATCCTGCGTACTACGTCGACCTGTCGCAGGAGATCATCGGAACGACGACTGCCGGCACGCCGATCTACGACTACACGAACGGCCGCGACAACTACATGCTGACTAACTCCGGCGAAACGCCCGTCAGCAACGTGATTTCGCTGGTATTGCAGAAGGAGTTCGACTTCGGTCTCGATGTCCTGCTGGGCTATGCGTGGACAGAGGCCGAAGACGTCAGCCCGATGACCTCGTCGGTTGCGGCTTCCAACTTCGAGAATACGGCTCTGCTGGACATCAACAATCCGCCGGCCGCCAAATCGAACTACGTGGTGCCGCAGCGCTTCACGCTGCGCCTCGGCTATGAGCGCGCCTTCTTCGGCGATAACCTGACGCAGATCACCCTGTTTGGGTACTTCAACGAAGGCCAGCCGCAGAGCTACGCGATGAACGGCAGCGACCTCGAAGGCGATGGTTTCTTCGGCCGTCACCTGCTGTACATCCCGGACGGCCCGACCGACCCGAACGTGGTCTTCGATCCCGGCTTCGACCAGGAGGCGTTCTTCGCCTGGGCAGCCGACAACGGTCTCGGCCCCGGCTTCACGGAGCGCAACGGCTACAACACGGGCTGGAGTTCACGCTTCGACCTGCGTATCAGCCAGGAAATTCCGCTGCCGGCCAGCCTCGTCGGGCGCATCTACTTCAAGGTGTACAACCTGGGCAACATGCTGAACAAGGACTGGGGCGAGATTGTTGACGCACAGTTCTTCACGCCCGAAATTGTCGGCGCGAGCGTCGACGATCAGGGCCGTTTCGTCTTCGAAAGCTTCAGCGACCGCTCGATCGAGCGCACTTACGTCAACCGCAGCTTGTGGGAAGCCCGTCTCGGCTTCGACATCAAGTTCGGCCTGTAAGCCAGCGCTGCATGCACGACGAGAAAGGCGGCCTCCGGGCCGCCTTTTTCTTTACCTGCGAATTACGTGTCCGGCCAGCAGCGCGAGCCGGGTTCGTCGAGGTGGCTTTCGGGGTCGGACCAGCACAAGTCATTGTCTAGCAAAGAAAACCAGTCTTGCACAAACACAAGAACACGCTTAAACGGGCGTTTTCATGGCCCAAATCGCAGGCTACGGACGAAGGCTGGACGTCGCCCCGGTCCATAGCCAATTTTCGCTATGGTTTGCCGTGATTAAGGCCTGTTTGGCCCAATAAATACACCTGAATCTTATTGAAAATAGACGCTTATGTTGGTCCGACCCCAACTGCCCAACTGTGGGCGGCCTCCGGGCCGCCTTTTTCTTTACCTGCGAATTACGTGTCCGGCCAGCAGCGCGAGCCGGGTTCGTCGAGGATGACGATGCGCGGATTTTCGGGGTCGACGGGCGCGCCGATCGCGCGGCCTTCTGCCTGCGCATTGATGATCGCGTCGAACACCAGGTAGACGAGTTCCGAGCCGGGGCGCGATGCATCACGATCCTGCGGGAATGCGTAACCGTCACCGCCCCGGTACAGGAAGTCGGGCACCACGACGCTGTATTCACGCTCATCCCCGATGTCCTGCCATTGATCATCGTGGGGCAGCTGCAGGCTCACGATGCGATCGCCTTCCGGCCGTGACCGGTCCACACAGATGCGGAACCCGGACACCTGCGGGAAATAGCCCTTGCTCGGACCCGTACCACGGTAACCCGCCTCCAGCACGTCCCGGAACTGCTCACCGGTCATCGTCATGTGGCGGAGATAGGAAGAAAACCCGAATGTCCGGCCGATGTCCTCGAATGCGATATCGCCGATGATGTAATCGTCGATACGCAAGGTACCGCTGTTGATAAATGCGAGATCCGCCTCCGGCTTGCCGAATGCGCCGCGCATCTGATCGACGACGAAGTTACCCCAGTTACTCTCCTCGTTGCGTATCGTGACCTCGCGGGCATCGAGCGGCACCGCTGCTTCGCCGACCCGTGCCGTCAGGAACGGGAATCGTTCCAGCAGCCTGCCGCGCCATTTGTCTTCGATCTTCGCATAGGCCGCATCCGGGGCGATCGTCTCGTCGACATCGATGATTTGCGTATCGATCACAGGCCTACCGTCCGCGGCGAACGACACGTCGATGCGCCAGATCCGGCGCGCATTCGATGCGCCCTTCATGACGGCGGCCCTGTCGTCGCGCAGCTCGCTGTATTCAGGCTCATGCTCGTGGCCGCCGACGATGAACATGAATTGCGGGTACTCCGCGCGTAGCGTCGCGATTTCCACGTCAGTCCAGAGGTGAACGTGCGTCAGACCGATAATCAGGTCGGCGCCAGCCGCGTCCAGTGCCCGGATGGCGCGCTCAGCATGGCCGAAATAATCCGGTTCGGTCGGCACGTAGTCACGATCGTTGCCACCGTCGTTGACATGCAGCAGCAGACCGAAGATACCGATCGTGCGGCCACCGGCCTCGAACAAGAATCGTTCGTGCAGTGCCCGGTCGACGTCCGGCTCGCCGGTCTCAAACCGGTAGTTGCCGCCAACCCAGTCGAACTTGGATGCCCTGACGGCCTCGACGAGATGATCCGGCGTACGTGGATCGAATTCATGATTGCCCGCGACGACGTACATGGGCGCCACGGCGTCCATGAAGTTGAAGGCGTCGACGATCTGCATGCCGTTCCATAGCTGGCTCTCGAGCGACGGATACAGGAAGTCGCCGCCATGCAGTATGCGCACGTCTCGGCCTTCCGCCTGCAGATCGCGAATCAGCGTCACTACGCGACCAAATCCGCCGGCAGTGCCGTCTTCGACAGCCCCGACCCGGTACGTATCATTCAGGTGAATAAACGTAAGGCCGGTGGGTTGCGGCCGTTGTTCCGGGGTCGCGGTGCATGCAACGACAAAGAGCATGCATACGGCGACGAGCGAGGCTGTCTTGTTCATGGCTTGACCTTGTTACTCGACTTCCGCTGAATTCTGCCTCAGAAGCCGCCACTTTTGCGATTGCGGATTCTACGGGCTGGTACAATTCGCGCATGAACATTCGATACCTGATGCCTCTCATGGCGCTGTTCCTGACTGCCTGCGCGACCGAACCGCCCGCTCCGGATCCGGCGCAGGACGGCGGCCTGCTGTGGGTCAAACACTCCGCCGAATACCGGGCCATGACCGAGCAGGTCTATGCCAAAGCAACCAGCGATCTGCCCGGCTTCATCGCGGACACGTCCTGGAGCGTCATCCCGGGCCAGGACGACGCCGCAGAGCTACCGGTTGCCGTCATCCTCGACGTCGACGAAACCGTGGTCAGCAACATCGACTTCCAGCTCACGTTCGAAAGGCCGTTCGAGAACTGGAAACTCGACGAGTGGACCCGCAACACGGTCGCAACGCCGATTCACGGCGTGCGGAAATTCGTGGAGTCGGCACGCGCGGCGGGCGTTACGGTTTTCTTCGTCACCAACCGCCCATGCGAACGCATCGACGGCATCGACGACCCCTGCCCGCAGCGGCAATCGACGATCGACGACATCGGCGAGGTGGGCATCGAGACGGATGCCGAGCACGTATTTCTCTCGGACGAGCGCGGCTGGAACCGCGAGAAGTCGACGCGCCGCAATCACGTCGCCGAAACACACCGCGTCGTCATGCTCATCGGCGACGACCTCGGCGACTTTCTGCCCTGCGTACGAAAGAAACCCTACGCCCCCTGCACGAACAGCGCGACCGGCGCCGACCGCATGAAAATGGTCGAGGACAACGCCCGTCTCTGGGGCAACGGCTGGTACATCCTGCCCAACCCGATGCACGGTTCCTGGACGTCGGCGATCCCGCGCTGACGATGTTTTTTGCGCCATAAAGGCGTATGCTGTCATGCTATCGGGTCCGGTAACACGTTGAAAAGAAAAAGAACTAACGGTTATATGCCGCGCCGGGCCGCCACCAGCTGACGAGGTACCTCATGGCCAAAGTGAAGTGCGGTCTGATCCAGATGGCCCTCAAGGGCGACGGTTCGATGGAGCCTCTCGCGATCCGCGACAACATGATCGAGGCGCATATCCCGTTCATCGAGGATGCGGCGAACCAGGGCGTGCAGGTACTTTGCTTCCAGGAGGTCTTCACGCAGCCTTACTTCTGCCCGAGCCAGGACAGGAAATGGTATGCGGCCGCCGAGAAAGTGCCCGACGGCCACACGACGAAACTCATGCAGGAGTATGCGAAAAAGCACGGCATGGTGATCGTCGTCCCGGTTTACGAAGAGCACATGACCGGCGTCTACTACAACACCGCCGCCGTCATCGACGCCGACGGCACGTTCCTGGGCAAGTACCGCAAGACGCATATACCGCAGGTCGACCCGGGTTTCTACGAGAAGTTCTTCTTCAAGCCAGGCGACTCGGGTTTCCCGGTATTCGATACGGCTTTCGTCAAGCTTGGTGTGTACATCTGCTACGACCGCCACTTCCCGGAGGGCTGGCGGGCGCTCGCACTGAACGGCGCCGAATACATCGTCAACCCGTCGGCAACCGTTGCCGGCCTCAGCAAGTATCTGTGGGAACTTGAGCAACCGGCCTCGGCCGCGGCAAACGGTGTATTCATCGGCGCCATCAACAGGGTGGGCACCGAAGAGCCCTGGGCCACGACCATGAACATGGGCGAGTTCTACGGGTCGAGCTACATCGTCAACCCCCGCGGCGCCATCGAGGCTCAGGCGAGCTACGACAAGGACGAACTGCTCGTGCACGAGATCGATCTCGACATGGTGCGGGAAGTGCGCGACCAATGGCAGTTTTTCCGCGACCGGCGCCCCGAGACGTACTGGCCGCTGACCGAAGAGTGAGAACCCAACAGCCCGGAGGCCGCCATGCCCGAACTTCCACCGGTCAGTAAACTTCGCACCGTCGGCGCTCACGTCGAACTCGAACTCGGCCAGGATCTCGCCGACAGCCCCCGTTATAACGACGACATAGCGCCCACGCGTGCCTCGCAACGCACCTGGTCGCGCTGGAACGTCGCGGCGCTGTGGGTCGGCATGGCGATCTGCGTGCCCACCTACACGCTCGGCGGTGTGCTCACAGCCTACTTCGGGCTGTCCGTCAGCGAGGCGCTCTGGACGATCCTGATCGCGAACATCATCGTGCTCATACCGCTGACGCTGAACGCTTTTCCCGGTACGCGTTACGGCATTCCCTGCCCGGTCGTATTGCGCGCCTCTTTCGGCATCATCGGCTCGAACGTGCCCTCACTGATTCGCGCTGTCGTGGCCTGCGGCTGGTTCGGCGTGCAGACGCTGTTTGGCGGCATCGCCATCCACCTGCTGCTGTCGGCTATCTTTCCCGCATGGGCGGCGCTCGGCGGCACCGGCGAGGTGCTCGGGTTTTTCATCTTCTGGGTAGCCAATATCGCCGTCGTCATCCGTGGCTCGGAAGCCATCAAGCACCTCGAATCACTGGCTGCCCCGATGCTGCTCGTGGTCGCCATCGGACTCATGGTCTGGGCGATGCCCAAGGTCTCGATGAACGAATTGCTGTCGGCTCCGGCCAGCCGGCCTGCGGACGCCCCGTTCCTGCCCTACTTCATGGCCGCGTTGACGGCGATGGTGGGCTTCTGGGCCACGCTTTCGCTGAACATCCCCGACTTCAGCCGATATGCGCGTTCGCAGCGCTCCCAGGTCATCGGCCAGATCATCGGCCTGCCGCTGACCATGCTGCTGTTCGCGGGATTGGGTGTCGTGCTCACGGCAGCGTCGGCCGAGCTAGTCGGCCAGACGTATTCGGACCCGATCAACCTCATCGGCAAGATCGACAACCCGGTCTGGGTGATCCTGTCGATGCTGATGATTATCCTGGCGACCATCTCCACCAACACCGCCGCGAACATCGTCTCGCCCACGAACGTGTTTCAGAACGTCGCGCCCAAGTACATCAATGAAAACAAGGGCGTGATCATTACCGGCATCATCGGCATCGCGCTGATGAGCTGGGAACTCCTGAAGAAACTCGGCTGGCTCGAGACCGACGTCAGTGTCGAAAGCCTCTACTCGAACTGGCTGCTCGGTTACTCCAGCCTGCTCGGCCCGATCGCCGGTATCATGGTGGTCGATTACTTTCTCGTTAAGGATCAGTCCTACGACGTCCTGGCGCTTTACCAGGACAACGCCGGCTACCCGGCCTGGAACACGGCGGGCTTTATAGCGTTCCTCGTTCCCGTCGGCCTGACGCTGGTCGCGATCACCACGGGTGCGCTCGGCTGGTTTTACGACTACGGTTGGTTCACGGGCTCGATACTCGGCGGCCTCATTTACTATTTCGCCGCACGCGGCGGCGCGAGGAGTTCCTCATGACAGTACTCATCAAGGGCGGCACCGTCGTCAACGCCGACCGGAGTCAGCATGCCGACGTGTTATGCCATGACGGCCTGATTGTGGCTGTGGGCGAAAGCCTGGACGCGCCGCAGGGCGCCACGGTTATCGATGCCGGCGGCCAGTACGTCATGCCTGGCGGCATCGACCCGCACACGCACATGCAGCTGCCGTTCATGGGCACCGTCGCGAGCGAAGACTTCGAGACCGGCACGGCCGCGGGGCTCGCGGGCGGTACCACGATGATCATCGACTTCGTCATACCAGGGCCGCAGCAGGACATCATGGAGGCGTATCACCAGTGGCGTGAGTGGGCGGAGAAATCCGTGTCCGACTATACCTTCCACGTCGCCATCACCTGGTGGGACGATTCCGTGCGCGAGGCCATGGGCACGCTCGTCAGCGAACACGGCGTCAACAGCTTCAAACACTTCATGGCCTACAAGGGCGCCATCATGGCAGACGACGAGATCCTGGTGAACAGTTTCTCGCGCGCCATCGAGCTGGGCGCGATCGTCACGGTACACGCCGAGAATGGCGAGCTGGTATTCCGGCTGCAGCAGGAACTGTTCGACAGGGGCATCACGGGCCCGGAAGGGCATCCCCTTTCGCGGCCGCCGCAGTGCGAAGGCGAGGCAGCCAACCGCGCGATTCGCATCGCCGAAGTGCTCAACGTGCCGCTCTACATCGTGCACAACTCCTGCCGCCAGTCGCTCGAGGCGATTACGCGGGCACGCAACGAGGGCCAGCGCGTGTTCGGCGAAGTCCTTGCCGGCCACCTCCTCATCGACGACTCGGTGTACCGCCACGAGGATTTCGAGGTCGCGGCCGCGCACGTCATGAGCCCGCCGTTTCGGTCTGCGGAGCATCAGGATGCACTGTGGCGCGGACTGCAGTCGGGCAACCTGCAAACCACGGCGACGGACCACTGCTGTTTCTGCGCCGACCAGAAGGCCGCGGGCAAAGACGATTTCCGCAAGATCCCGAACGGCACCGGCGGCGTCGAAAATCGCATGGAGGTGCTCTGGCATCACGGAGTAAGCACCGGGCGCCTCACCATGAACGAGTTCGTGGCGGTCACGTCGACGAACGCCGCGCAGATCTTCAACGTGTATCCGCGAAAAGGCAGCATCTCGGTCGGCGCCGACGCCGACATCGTCGTCTGGGACCCCGAAGCGAGCAAGACGATTTCGGCGAAGACACACTTCCAGAAAGTGGACTACAACATCTTCGAGGGCATGACCGTGAAAGGCTGTGCCTCGCACACGCTGAGCCAGGGGAAGGTCGTGTACGCCGACGGCAAGCTCGACGTCGAGCGCGGCGCCGGTCGCTACGTGCACCGCCCACCGTTCGCGTCTTATTACGAAGCGCTGCAGCTCCAGGCACAGCGCAACCAACCGACTCCAGTGAAGCGCTGAGATGACCATGCCTGACATTCGCCCGAACCGCCTTAGCCGCGATGAAATCGCCAGGAATTTCAGTGAGCTGCACCCGCCCCTGTCCCGTTCGGAAGCGCTGATCGAGGCCGATCGCTGTTACTTCTGCTGCGACGCGCCCTGCACGACGGCATGTCCGACCGGCATCGACATACCGCTGTTCATCCAGAAAATTCGCAGCGGCAACCTGCGCGGCGCGGCACATACGATTCTTGCGGAAAACATCATGGGGGGCATGTGCGCTCGCGTATGCCCGACCGAGGTGCTTTGCGAGGAGGCCTGCGTACGAAATCTGCACGAAGAGAAACCGGTCGAGATCGGGCTGCTGCAGCGTCATGCCACCGATCCGATCCTCGACGCAGACCTGCAGCTGTTCTCGCGTGCAGAGGCCAGCGGCCATCGTGTCGCGGTCGTCGGTGGCGGACCCGCGGGATTGTCCTGCGCACACCGACTGGCGATGCTCGGACACCAGGTCACGCTGTTCGATCGCGATACCAAGCTCGGCGGTCTGAATGAATACGGCATCGCCGCGTACAAGACGGTAGACGACTTCGCGCAGCGCGAGATCCGCTACATCCTGTCGATCGGGGGCATCGAGGTGAAAGCCGGCGTCTCGCTGGGGCAGGACATCACGGTTACGCGCCTGCGCGACGATTATGACGCTGTATTCCTCGGCGTGGGCCTCGCCGGCATCAACCGGCTCGGCATCGAGGGGGAGGAACTGTCGGGGGTCGAGAACGCCATCGATTTTATTGCGAAACTGCGACAGGCGACGGACAAAGGCGACCTGCCGGTCGGCCGCCGAGTGGTCGTCATCGGCGGCGGCATGACGGCGATCGACGTTGCCGTGCAGTCCAGGCGTCTCGGCGCCGAACAGGTCGACATCGTTTATCGCCGCGGCTTCGAGCAGATGGGCGCCAGCGACTTCGAAAAGAATCTCGCGAAGACCAGCGGCGTCACGATTCGCACGTTTGCGCGCCCGCTGAAAGTGCTGGGGAACGGGCACGTAGGCGGCGTGCTGTTCGAGAGAACCGCCCGGGATCAGTACGGCTCGCACGCGAACTCCGGCGAGACGTACACACTCGACGCGGACGTGGTCTTCAAAGCCATCGGGCAGCAGCTCCGGGACAGCGTGCTGGAGAACAGTTCATTCCGGATGCAGTCCGGCAAGATCGTCGTCGACGAAGACCAGGCGACGTCGCTTGCTGGCGTATGGGCCGGCGGCGACTGCGTGCTCGGCGGCGACGACCTGACGGTGACGGCCGTGCAACACGGCAAAGTGGCGGCGCTTGCGATTGATCGCTACCTGCGCACAGGGGAGAAGGCCAATGGCTGACCTGGTTTCGGAGTTTCTCGGCATTCGTTCGCCGAACCCGTTCTGGCTCGCGTCCGCGCCGCCGACGGACAAGGCCTATAACGTCAACCGCGCGTTCGAAGCCGGCTGGGGCGGCGCTGTCTGGAAGACGCTCGGGGAGGACCCGCCCATCGTCAACGTCAGCGGACCCCGCTACAGCGCGATCCACAGCAACGACCGGCGAGTGATCGGCTTCAACAACATCGAGCTGATCACGGACCGGCCGCTCAGGACCAACCTCGACGAGATCCGGCAGATCAAGCGCGACTGGCCCGACCGGGCCCTCGTGGTGTCGGTGATGTTCCCGATGAACGCCGAGGTCTGGAAGAAGTACGTGCCGATGATCGAGGACACCGGCGCCGACGGCATCGAGCTCAATTTCGGCTGCCCGCACGGCATGTCGGAACGCGGCATGGGTGCCGCCGTGGGCCAGGTGCCGGAGTACATCCAGATGGCGACCGAGTGGGCCAAGGCGGCAGCGAGCGTGCCCGTCATCGTGAAACTCACGCCGAACGTCGCCAACATCCTGCCGCCGGCGAAAGCGGCGAAGGAC
>Ga0316190_10001444_pt1 | contig 17147 bp, 10 predicted proteins | sample Eddworburrow2_MG_FD_204929 | JGI IMG/M metagenome (GOLD analysis project Ga0316190, IMG submission 204929) | Coastal sediment microbial communities from Maine, United States - Eddy worm burrow 2 | ecosystem: Environmental > Aquatic > Marine > Coastal > Sediment | place: USA: Maine | collected... | reverse complement strand
TCGACGTGGCATCATCGCTATCCAGTACCACCGGGTTGGCCGCCGTTCGACCCCGGCCCATGAATCTGGCCCGATCCGTCTCATAGGAGGGCTCATCGGCCACGGCGCCAGGCGCCGCCAACAGGTGAAACATCCACGGCACCTGCTCACCCGGCGTGCGTGGGCGGCGCGTGCAGAGGATCGCCTGCCGCTCGGGAAGGATTTCAGTCTGCACGAACAGATTACTAAAAGAGCGATGGGCCAGATCGGCATTCAACGCAGCCAACACCACCTCGGCATAACTCGTTACCTCGATATGACGGGTACGGGACGACAGGTTGGTGAGTGTGACACGGCGGATCTCGACATCATCTTCAGGTGAAACGCTGATCTCGGTATGCGCCTCAATGGCCTCATCACGGCGCCGGTATTCGGCCCGCGCCTGTACGAAAATCGCCTCATAGTGATCGGCCTGGCGCAAGGTCGGCTGATATGCGGTTGACCAAAACTTCTCCGTATCACGGTCGCGCAGGTAGATGAAGGTGCCCCAGCCATCGGCAGTTGCATCCTCGCGCCAACGGGTGACGGCCAGGTCTCGCCAGCGGCTGTAACCACCGCCCGCATGGGTCGCCATCACATGGTAGCTGCCGTTGGACAGCAGGTGAACCTCCGGTGTCGGCGTATTCGGGTCGGTAAACACACGCATGATCGAACCGGCTTCCACCGCAGGCGGGCGGGCGGCGGCGCTCACTTCAGCCGCGTGCGGGTGCAAGGTCGCGCCCTTCTTCGGTATACGCTCCTGTAGCAACAACTCCGTGGCCCTCACCAGTGGGTCAGCCATGAACCGGCGCTGCATGGGCTGGTCGAGCAAAAGATGTTCGAGGGCCAACAGGCTCATGCCTTGATGATGTGCCATGAAGGCACGCACGATGGCGTGACTCTTACCCCTCGGCACGCGTGATGGCGTGTAATCGACCGCCTCGTAGAAGCCATAGGCGCCAAGAAAACCATCGGCGGCCAGGGTCTGCAGGTTACGGCACGACTCCAGCGGCATCACCATCAACGCCAGTGCGCTGGCGTAAGGCGCGATAACCAGATCCTCTCCCAGCCCGCGCTTGAGGCCCAGCCCGGGCACGCCGAAGGCCCGATATTGATAGACCTGGTGCATATCGGTGGCGTTATAGCAGGACTCGGAAATCCCCCAGGGCACGGCACGTTGCCGGCCGTATTCGATCTGGCGCGACACGGCAGCCTTGCAAGTCTGCGCCAACAGGGTGTTGTCGTAACTCGGCATGATCAGCTGCGGCATCAGGTACTCAAACATCGAGCCGCTCCACGAAATCAGGCTCACATCACCGCCATGACTGGTCAGCAGGCGGCCGAGGGCGAACCAATGCTTCTGCGGGAGCTGTTCCTGCGCAATAAGCAGGAAACTGGCCAGACGCGCTTCTGATGCCAACAGGTCATAACAGGATGGATCACGGCGTCGTTCACCCACATCGTAACCGATGCTCAACAAACCACTGGTTGTGTCGTAGAGGAATTTAAAATCCATTACCGCCAGTTCGCAGCAACGATCCACCAAATCATCGATGATTCTGAGCCGCTCCAGCGCGCCCTTATAAGCTGATCCTGCGCTGTCATCAGCCCCCACGGCTCGCTCCCTGGCCAGTTCCGCCAGTGTCGGGATGGTGCTGAAGTGCTGCGGCTCCGGCGTCAGGAATTTGAGGTCGCCGCGAAGTGCACGGGCTTGCTGGTCGAATGCCTGGGTCCAGTAATAGAGTTCGCCATCGATATCAATATCCGTTGGCAGCCATGCGAGTAACTCACCGCCAATACGGTGAATCTCATTCAGCAAGCTATCGGCATCAGCCAGTGTCTGTGGCGAGCCGTTCATCATGAGTAAGTTCCGTAAAAGCTGAACCTTTTCAGCCAGATCTGGTGCTGTTAAGGAGGGCAGGTGTTCGCCAAGCACCTGCAAGGTATCCTGCAGCCCCTGAAATGCATTTGATGGCAGCACCGGCTGGTCTTTCAACTCGACCAGTCCCGCCTGCAAGGCGAGCAGGCTGCCAGCCAGGTTGCCGCTGTCCACCGAAGAGACATACTGTGGAAGAAGGGGTTTTAGCGTGCGGGTGTCGTACCAGTTATAAAGATGGCCGCGGTAGCGTTCCAGCTTTTCCATCGTAGCCAGTGTGTTCCCGGAACGCTGCAGAAATTCTCCGGCGGAGATGTAACCGAAATCGTAGGCCGACAGATCCGCCAGCAGCGACATGCCGATGTTGGTGGGCGAGGTACGTGAAGCGATAACCGGCGCTGGATATTCCTGGAAGTTATCGGGCGGCAACCAGTTCTCCTCCGGCCCTACGAAATCCGCAAAGAAACGCCAGGTGCGCCGGGCCGATGTGCGCAGGAATGCGCGCTGTTCAGCGCTTAGATCGGGGACAGGGGCGACCAGCGGCAGGCTGATCCACCAACCGACCGCGGGCGACACCAGCCAGAGCAACAATACCGGGGCACAGAAAAGCAACTCCACACCACTCAATGTGAAAACCGGCACCAGCGCCACAACGGGCGCGACCCACATCTCCTTAAAAAAATCGACCAGCGTACAGCGCGCATTGCGGCTTGTGTAAGAACTCATGTGCCAGAGCAACAGTCCACGCTGGGTGAACAGCATCCGCACACCCGAGCGCAGGATCGCATCCAGGCAAATCAGCGTGTCATAAGGCAACAGGATTAAGGTTAGAAAAGCGTGTGCGATCGGGCGGCCCGCCGATCGGCCGGTGTGGATCAGATGCACCAGCCAGTCCCGTTCACCCGGCTTACGGATAAACTCGATCATGGTAGACAGCAAGGAGGGAAGGAACACCACCGCCACGACCAGCAGGCTCCAGAACCACGCCTGTCCCGGACCAAACAGCCAACCACCTAGCAGCAAGGCAAGCAGTGCCGGCGATACCAAGCTGCGGCGAAGGTTGTCGAAAATCTTCCACATCGACAAGGCGGAGAGCGGGTTCGGTTGCCGCTTGGCCTTTGATTCCTTTGATTGCTCCGGTCCCGGCACAGTCGGCAGCAGCCAGCCGGCCAGCTGCCAATCACCCCTTATCCAGCGATGCCGCCGACTGATATCTATGGCGTAACTGTCGGGATGTTCTTCAATAAGATCGACATCAGTTACCAGTGCCGAACGGGCATAGCCGCTTTCCAACAGATCGTGACTGAGAATGAGATTATCCGGAAAGCGTCCGTCAACGGACTGCCGAAAGGCGTCCACATCGTAGATGCCCTTGCCGATAAATGATCCTTCCCCAAAAACATCCTGGTAGACATCCGATACCTCCCGTGTGTAGGGATCAATACCGGACTCACCCGCGAACAGTTTTGAAAACCGCGATTGGGCCGAACTGGTCAGGCTGATCGAGGCGCGTGGTTGCAGGATCGCATAGCCTTCGACAATACGTCCCTTGTCGGCATCGTAGACCGGCCGATTGAGCGGATGGGCGATGTTACCAATCAGGGTGCGTGCCGCATCACGAGGTAGTTGCGTGTCGGTATCCAGGGTGATGACGTACTGGATCGAACCGAGGATAGAGACATCACCGACAATATCCGAAAATGCGGTTTGTGCTCCGCCACGCAGCAGGGCATTGAACTGCTCAAGTTTGCCGCGTTTACGCTCATATCCCATCCACACCTGCTCATAGGCATTCCACACCCGAGGCCGGTGAAATAGATAGAAGATGCACGGACGGTCTTCACAGTAGGTTTCATTGAGCCTTTGCAGTGCTGCGCGCGCATAGGCGAGCAAGGCGTCATCACCGGGTTGAGTGTGCTCGGGCGCATCACGAAAATCGGTCAACAAGGCAAAGAAGATATTGGCATCACGATTGCCGAGATAACGGATCTCCAGGGCCTCGAGGAGATCATCCACCTCTTGCTGCCTGCTAAGCAGCGTAGGGACAACCACCATGGTGCGGTGGATATCCGGAATCCCCTTCGAAAAATCCAAGCGTGCTAAGGCGCGAGGTGGCAACAGCAGCGTGACCAACAGGTTCACCAGGGACACGGCCAGCGCCGAGACGCCGATGAGGCCGGTGATCGCAAAAAACCAGTAGCGCCAGTCACCCGGCGCGATGCCGCTAAAAGGGAAAAGCACCACAGTGGTCGCCAGTGCGCTAAGCACCAGGATGGGGCTGAGGTAAAGAGACAGGCGGAAATTGCGGCACACCCGGCTTGCCCGCGTCTTCCACGGCAAACGGCAGCCGACCGCTTGCTCCAGACTCTGTCGACCCTGATCGATCAGGTAGTATCCAACATGTGCGCTTCGGTCATTGAGACCCAATTGCTCTGCCGCTGCCTGCGCCAGCACAATGGCTTCACGTACCACTGCTGACTCACTGCATGAACTCTGTGCACTAGATCGGGCCACGTCTTCGATAACATGCCGATAGCGATCGCGGGTGGCGAAATCCTGGTGGGCATACATCCCCGCCGGGTCTTCACGCAAGGTCTGCTCGACCACACTGAGCGATTCGACATAATCGCGCCAATCCATTGAACCGATGAAACGCAGGCTACCGATACTGTTTGCAATAGAGATCTGGTTGGTCGCAGCCGTGTTGGCTGCGGCCGCCGACAACTGCGTTGCAGAGACCCCTTGTTCGAGTAATTTTTGCTCAACCCAGGTTTGAACAAACGCCATGGCAGGCCCTTGAGCCTGGAGCCTGGCATAAAACTCCTCCACAAAGGGCGCGGTCAGCGGCACGTCGGCATTGGCAAACTCGGCCAATAACTGGATGAGCTGCTTCGGTTCCTCTTCGGCCGCGACAAGCATACGGTCGGCCCAAGTGATGGCCGCATCGCGCTCCTCGCGCCGACGGGCGATACGCAAGGCAACGCGGCGCAGATTTTCCAGCAACGCCAACTGCAGCATGATTGGGAATGCCCACAGTTCGCCCAGCTTTAACGGTTCAGCGGTCTGGTAGGCGGCGATGAACTGGGTGGCGTTGTCGCAGTCGACACGCCCATCCATGTGCGAGATCAACTCCAAGGCCAAATCATAGGCGCGGGGGAAGCCGGCTGACAGGCCATCCGCCAGCCGCGGCAACTGCCGGCTGTAACCGCGCGGCAGGTGCCGGCGCGCCAGACTGATTTGCTGCTCGATGAGATAGAAATTGTCGAGCAACCAGGCCTCTGCCGGCACAATCCGTTGTCCCGGCGTGGCTGCGGCTGTCACCACATCATAGGCCGCCAGCAGAACGGACTCATTATCCGCCAATCGCGGCAGTAGCCTGTCCGGCCCCGGATGCGGCTCGATTTTATGCCTACCGGCCAGCGTTACCGCATGACGCTTCAGCTGCTCGATGCTGAACAGCTCCGAGCGCAGCAAGTCCGTATCCTGGTCGCTGCGCAACGCATTCCGCGCACCTGCCGAAAATCCGAACTCTTTGATGACTATGACATTCTCCTCGCTCGAACTCGGGATAGGCCGTACAGCACGGGCCTGATGAACTGTGTTTGCCGAAAACTCATATCATGAGCAGCGCTCTGATAAGTTCTCGTATCTTGGGGTCGGTGGGTAGGCGTCCGCCCCGGTGGCAAAGGGATCTCCAGGTCCAATGGCGAAAGCCCTTGCGCCACAAGGGTTTCTGCAGACAGCCAGGCCACAGAAGGAAGAACTAGGGGAACCGGTGTCTTGTACCAGGTGTTTGGCGGGGACAGGTAAATCTTATCGGCATCTTAGCTATGCCCAGACCCGGTTCGAATCAGGGAGAGGCTCCAAGAAGTCGCATGCGCGAATGAGAACAGAACCATCCTCTTCAAAGACCCCGTTCTCTATGAGCGTTCTTGCCGCCTCTTGTATTGCCGCTCGATGCTGGGCTACGAACTGCATGGGCTCCTCTTCTGAGGCGCCGAATTGATCTCTCAATATCTCCAGCGAGATTCGGCAAAGCACACGATTTTTGTCTACGTCCGCCGCAATAGTCGCCACTTTGGTGGTGGTATTCCAACACTCAAGCCTAGGGAATGAGATCACTTTGTCTCCTGAAACCTATGTGCAAAGACACCAGCGGCGTGATGATCAGGGCAGACGAGAATTGCTGATACTGAGATTCGTGCAGGCCCCTCACCGAGTCGGCAGCCGTCAAAATGCCCGGGGCATCGGTATACTCTGGCCCCTCAGGCTAACCATCCTGTACGCCCAAAAAAAGACTCATCGTACCCGATCATTCCCCAAGAATGTTGAGGACTCCTTCTTCGACTTCTTCGCAGCTCGCTTCTCCTGCAGAGTCATGGTCGGTTTCTTCTTCGCTTCCTTGTTTTGATTGCTCTTGCTCTTGCTCATGGGTATACCTCCTAGGGGTAGATGGGTATGGTTCCGCTCGGCTTGTGAGGCACTCGACTGCCGAGCTTCGAGCTAAGTCCCCGCCTGCAAAGCATGGAGCATTTCGTTTCCCTCTCCTCTGGGGCCCACGAGATAAGATTTTTATCCCGCGGACAGTTGTAGCAAACGAAGTGAAGGGGACGGTATTAGCTGCCGGGTGGCTGAAAAAACCAGCCCCCGACGCAAGCAGCCCGGTCAGTCGATCCAGGCGCCTCCGTAGTACTCTTTACCCGACGCATTGAGAACATAGTGACGGGCCCCGGTTTTGTCATTGGCGGCCCCACAAGCAGTCAACGCGGCACTGAACTGCTGGAACTGGGTTACTTGGATCTGGCGATACGATAACTTGGACCCAGAGACCACGTGGCCAAGGGTGAACTTCTCGGACTTCATCAGACGGTACATCAATGCATCCTTAGCATGGAGGGGGGGTGGCAGAGCCATTTGCCATCAGGTATGGAGATATGTACTCAATATACGCTAAGACGCGTCTAATAGCTGTTTTATTTTCTTTTGACGACTCGATTCAGCTTGGCTGACAGGCAGATCAGAGAGCCCCATAATGGATTCAGAAACCATCGATACAACGCCGTTATCTCAGCTGCTAGTAGCCAATGACCTTGCTTTAGAGCCCAGCCATAACCAACCCAGCACACGGTCTCTGGATGGTTAGAGTACCCCTTCTTCTTGTGTGAAATAATCGAAACTATTCCGATAGCTTGGTCGAAGCTGCCTCAGAACACCTTGGACTCGCGGACACGGCTATTACGCAACGGGTATATCGACGCAAACCTGTTTGGATTCAGCCGCTGAAAAAAGTTAGGGGAAACCTGGATCTATTGGACAGCCACAGAAAAACCGGCCAAGCGAGGCGCCCTAACCGGTTGATTTGTTTGCTAAAATGTCGCGCCCGGAAGGATTAGCGGCCTGCGGCCGTGCGCACGCCTCCGGCGCTTGTCGAACCGCTTTTTATTTGATGTAGTCGGAGGTTATTTCAGCTTCCAGTTACCGCTTGATTAGAAATTCGCCATGCACAGGTCAGGATTACGCTTTAATCGCTTGTTCCATATACGCTTTGATTACATCACTGCCGGCATCCAGAATTGCGCAGCGGGTCTCTTTTTCCATCAGTCCCTGGAGGGATGGCGGAGGTGGCGCCTCAATCCCAATGGCATCGTGCACTGCCGCACCAAATTTGGCCGGGTGGGCGGTGGCCAGGCAGATAGCCGTAGGCATGTCCTGTGCCGCCTTAACGCCTACCGCCGTATGAGGGTCCAGAATATAGCCGCTCTGTTGGTAAGTTTCCCTGATCTGCTCCAGAGTCTCCTCCTCACTCACCGCAACGGCATGGAAAATCTTTGCCACCTCGGCCTGTTTGGCGGCAGGAACCGTTAATTTGCCCTGTTTAGACATCTCATCCATCAGGCGACGCACCTCCGCCGGATTCTCATCCATCAAAAAGTAGAGATAGCGCTCAAAGTTGGATGAGATCTGGATATCCATCGATGGGCTAACCGTAGGGTGAACCTCACCGGTTTGATAGGTGCCGCTGTGGACAAATCGGGTAAGGATATCGTTGCTGTTTGTTGCCAGCACCAGGCGCTCAATCGGCAGCCCCATGCGCATGGCGATATAGCCGGCGAAGATGTCGCCGAAGTTACCCGTGGGCACCGAGAAGGTGGCCTTCTGTGCAGAGTCTCCACCATTGGTCCGACCCCAGGCGTAAAAATAGTAGACCACCTGAGCCAGAATTCTGGCCCAGTTGATGGAGTTAACCGCCCCCAGGCTATGGCTCTTTTTGAACTCAAGGTCATTGAACAGCTCCTTGACGATGCGTTGGCCATCATCAAAGGTGGCCCGGATGGCAATGTTGTGAACATTATCATCCAGCACCGTGGTCATCTGGCGTTCCTGGATCGGCGAGACCCTTTTGTGCGGGTGGAGAATGAAGATGTTGATCCGCTCTTTACCGCGCACGCCATAGATGGCTGCAGAACCCGTATCGCCGGAGGTAGCTCCGATGATATTCAAACGACCGCCGTCCCGTTCCAGTAAAAACTCAAAAAGGTTGCCCAGAAATTGAAGGGCAACGTCCTTAAAGGCTGCCGTCGGGCCATGGAACAGCTCCAGAATCCGAGTTTCGCCTGCCGATACCACAGGGGTAACTTCGGGGTGGTCGAAGCTGGCATAGGACTCCTCTACCAGCGTGGTGAGTTCTTCACGGCCAATATCAGAGCCGACAAAGGGCAGCATCACCTCAACGGCAAGCTCCTGAAAATTGAGTTGTGACCATTTGCTCAGGGTGGCGGAGTCTATGGTTGGAATGCTCTCTGGCAAGAGTAAGCCGCCATCGGTCGCCAACCCCATCATTACGGCCTGGGTGAAAGTAACGGGCTCAACCCCGCCTCTGGTGCTGATATATCGCATATTGCCCTGTCTCATAGGGGGAGATGCGCCGGGCTAGGTGGCATCTCCTGAATCTGTGGTGGTGGCCGCATTAGCCAGCCTGTAAACCGACTAATTTTATTGGAAATTGGCTGGTAATTCGAGTTTTAGTGATTTCTCATGTGCCCGACAACTCTCGTTTTAACATTTCCTTATTAATCCGATTTTTATCACTTTGCACCAAGGGCAGGGATTTCTGGTATACGACCCTGCCGGGTATCATGTAAGACGCCAGGTGTTTCTTCAGATCAAACAATATCTCTTTTTCACTTATCTCGCTGGGCGCCGAATAAACCATTACAATTTCTTCTTCGATCAATTCATTCTCCATACCGAAGACAGCGCATTGTTCTATTTGTGGGATATTATTGGCCACCACCGATTCAATTTCATAGGGAGAAACCCTGAAGCCTCGGGTTTTGATCATGTCATCATGTCTTGAGACGAAATAGAAGTAACCTTCTTCATCTTTATAGACATAATCACCCGATGCCACAACAATCTCATCGCAAAGCCCTCCTTCCAGGTTGATAACATCCTTCAGGATTTGTATCGATTTGAACCGTTGTGCACTCTCCTCGGGCGCATTCCAGAATCCTCTATAGATATAGCCACCCCGATGGATCAGCTCACCCACTTCACGAATGGCACACTCTTTTCCGTCTTCATTAATTACATAAAGCTCGACATCAGGTATCGGCTTGCCGATGGATTCCGGCCGGATTTTTACCTGGGAAGGATCCAGGTAAGTGGAACGGAAGGCCTCAGTCAGGCCATGCATGGAGTAAAATTGCGCTTTGTTAAATGTATTTTTGCAATCAGTGATCATCCTGGCGGTGACATTCCCCCCCGAGGAGGTGATGGTTTTTACATGGTCAAAAAGCTCGGGGCTGGGAGTTCGCTGCATATCTTCATCGAACATCTGGGATATGTTGACCGGCATCAGCGGCAACACAGTGACCTTATCGTTGATCAGATGATTAAAAAAGTCTTCGGGCAGAATGAAACGGTGCAGTGCCAGGGTGGCTTTCTTGTACAGCGAGCAAAATATTTGATTTAAACCGTAGTCAAGATTAAAAAGCAGTAAGCCTGAGATAACGTCATCTTGTTCCAGCTTCAAGTACTGGGAAACCACACGGGCGGAGTCAATCAGGTTTCGATGCGATATAACAATACCCTTGGGCGTCCCCGTCAAGCCAAAGGAATAGGTGATCACCGCATTGTCATGGCCATTAATATCACATACATAGGCTTTGTTGTAGTACTTGTAAATCTCTTCAAACGAGGCAATTTCCCTGGTGGTTGTTTCGTAAGAAATAATATGGCCACCAAAGTCAATTTCCTCAATACTTTCAAGTTTCAATTTGTCAGTGATAATGCACTGGATACCACAATCGTTAATGATGTACTCAACCTGCTCCGGCTTTAACAGCTTTGTCAGTGGGACCAATATGTAGTCGGTGGACAAAATTGCCAGTATGGCAACAACCTGCTCAATGCCCTTATTGGAATAAAGCCCGATTCGTGAATCTTTCGGCAGCCCCAACTCTTTCAAGTAAAAAGCCACCTGGTTTACCCTGGAGAACAGCTCATCGTAAGTCACACTTTTTTGATCATAAACCAGCGCGGTTTTTTCGCCGTGCGTCTGCACCGCATTTTCGAGGAGTGATCTAATACAGTTTATTGACATGGCTCTGTTTCCTTCGCACGGTTCTCTTCAGCATCTATTTCATTTGCACCTATGGTCCAAATATCATAGTTGCTATCGAGAATAGTCACGGGATTATGATCTGAGGCCAGGATTTTTTTGTAGAAAAACGCGATGATATCCTGTGCCTCATCAACCTTTAGCACCTTGGTAATACCACCCGTTAACACAATGGAGTTGATGGCGAGCAACTTCAGGTTGATATAGGCCTTCCTATAATGGGACATCTTGCATAGAACCAGAAAGATAGCGAGCTGCATCAGCACCTTGGTCGCCTTCTCACTCTGCTCACTAAAGATACTTTCAGTTACCCTTAGATGCGTCAGTAACTCATAGACAAATTCGTTATTCTGGGCCGCAATAATGAGCGACTGCTTCGATTTGTAGACGCCAAGCTTCTTGAACACCAGCCTGTCGTATTCATTTTCAGTCACTATATTGTCGTCAACCAGATCTTTTGAATAGTGAATGTCGGTGGTAGCCCCACCGATATCAATAAGAATAAAGGGATCAGCCACAGGAAATCGCTCCTCTATGTGTGGCAGTGCTTTATTGACAATATAGGGTGTAGAGAAGATTTGATTGTCGGTAATATGGTATAAATTCTTGATATCTTCCTTGCCCTCAATATCCTGTTGATAAAGATGGGTTAGATACTGTTTTAGTTGATCTTCTACGACATGAAGCTTGTTATCAATAATATTGGGCAATACAACAACATTATTAATACTCTCTTTTATAACCGGCGCATCCTGGGCACTGCCAACAAATACGATATTTGAGTAATTTAACTGCGCCAAATAGCCATACAAAGCATTGGAGAATATGTCGGCGTTGCTATCAATACCACCCACAATGATAACCACATCAATAAGACCGGTTGGTATCGGACAATCTTCGATGTCCTGGTAAAGAACCGTGTCGATAATATTGATGCCGGAATTAAAAGCAATATTGGTGGCATACTTTAATGAAAATGAACGGGTAATGCCGATAATAAGTGCACTTAAACCACCGTTTGCCGATGAACAGATATGCACATCGCGCTTATCAAAGCGATCTATGGTCCGGCTGCACTTATCCTTCAGGTCATCGAGAATATCAATATTGAAATTCCTGAAATGTTGCTCGATATTTTCAGAGGTACTGACCTTGAAATAAGTGCTGCCAACATCAATCAGCAATTTTTCATTGCTCTGGCTCACTGCATAATTCCTATATCATGAATAATATCATTGACGATACTGGTGGTATCTTTGCTCAGATCACACTGCCCCCTTTCATAGGCATAGCAACCATCAGGAATAGGCACATTGCCTTTGTTTATAATTCTGATATTTTTGTTGGCATCCCTGATCGTAATCATCTCATTATGATTAATAATATGCGGTGAAAACGGCACATCGATAATGCCATTTTTGATTGAATTAAAGACTTTTCGCCAGAGAGTATCCGCGGAGTCGTTAAACACCGCTTCCATAATGGCGTTGACCTCCAATGTCAAAATCTCCTCCTCCTGTTCATCAACAATATCTGGCAGGCCATTGAGTATACCCAGGGTATATTGGGTATTGGCCACTGTTTTTGCATTGGCTTCCTTTGTGGGAATGCCCGATGCTTCCTCCCGGGTTTTAGTGATAATTTTGTCTGCACCCACCATGGACGCGATCACCGTGGACATATTGATTAGCTGTTCGGCAAAGTCCTTGTTAGTTGGGAAGGCCCCCATCCACTGGTGATATACCAGGTGAATTGCAACATCACCGCAATCAATTTCCTCGGCATATTGCTTTGCCAGTTTTTTAATTACCGCTCCCGTCACTATATCCTGGTTCATTGAACCGGTTTGAGAAAATGATACCGAGAAGGATTTAACCCCCTCTTCTAATGAAAGCAGCATTTCCAGCAGTTGAATAACGATAGTAATGGCCGGAGGCACCAGCGTTGCCGTCAGCGGGCCAAATGATTCTCTATTGATGGGCTCATTGAGTTTTGAATAATTGGCGCAAACCCGCTCTACATATTTCCAATACAAAAAAGCTTTATCCAAGGGGAAGTTTTTTGAATAGGGCAACAGATAGGTAATAGGCCCACCTTCTATTTCAAATATTCCTGCGGCAATGGCGGTTTCGATCAATAAACGGGCATCGGGCGTGCCATGCCGCAGACTCACCGGTTTATTGAAATGCGTCATCATCTTGCGCGTTGTTCGATAGCCATGATTAACCAGGGGATAACCATTGAGCATATCCATCTCATTTTCTTCGCTCAGGCGAAGCATTTTTTTGGCCGTGGCATAATCGTTCAGGCGGGTATTCGAATCAATCGTCAAAGGCAAAACATCGACATTGGCATCAACAAAGAATTCATAAAGGGCAAACTGCTTTTTATAGGTGGGAAAGCCCCCCCTGGGCTGGACCAGCATCTTGTCTGAGGTATTAAAATGGTGTGAGACAAAGAGATCTTTGCTGGCATTGCTTACAAACTCTGCCACTTCGGCAAAGTCAAAGGTATCAACATACTCATTGCCAAGAATGATTTCTCTTTCTTCCTGCAGCAAGCTCATTGATTCTTGCTCTCTTTATTCTCTCTATCTCTGATAAAGGCTTCCAGTAAATCCAGACCGGAATTTAGATCAACCTGGTGGCAAACCAGATCAAAACCATAGTTTTTATACTTGGGCACAATATCTTCCGCATTGCCGCTGCCTACCGCCAAATTACCGCCGATCATCATGATAAGATCATCCAGGTTCTTGTATTTCGCTTTGAGTAGTCTGACTTCGCGACTCCAGCCCTCGGCTTCACCATTGAGGGAAGATATCAATAGCACCTCGGCACCGGTTTCCACGATGGCATCAAAGAACTCTTCCAGATAGGTGTTTACGCCCAGATTAAATACCTCATATCCCCTGGCATGCAGAGAAAGCTCCATTAGCCGATTAGCGACCACATGGATATCGTTGCCAACTACGCCTGTTACTACCTTCATAAGCGATTACGCCTGGATGTTGCCTTTGCTTGGGTACCCATAGATTATGTAACAAACGGCTACAGGGTGCTAGAATCCCCGCTCCGATAAATAGGCGGGCAGAAACGGGCGGATAGCAAAATGACTTTTTTTACAGCAGACATCTGTGACGAAAACAGCGACAAGGTCTCTGTACTGGCTTCAGGGTACAAAAACTTTGGTGGCGCCACCAAGTGCCAGGGAGAAATAGTCACCATAAAACTGGATAAAAACAATTCGGATCTCATAAAGCTGTTGCGAGACGAAGACGGCACCGGGAAAATTGTCGTCGTCGACGTGGATCAAGCCTATTTTGCCGTAGTGGGTGAAAATCTGATGAAATTCGCCCATCAGAACAGTTATGCCGGCATCCTTGTCAACGGTTACATCAGGGACACCTTTCAGATCAAAGACATTCCGGTTGCCCTCTATGCCCTTGGCACCTGCCCAAGAAAATATATCCCCACAACATCCGGCGAAAGAAGCATTCCTTTATCTTTCGGCGGTATCGATTTTAACAGCGGCGACTACCTCTACGCCGATACTGACGGTGTAATCGTCACCGCTGATAAAATCGTTTGATACCTGGTTAGAGCACCTTGGCAATCGATTGACTCAGGTAATCAACGTTATCAGGCGAAATACCGGCAATGCTTATGCGGCTGGAACCTACTATATAAATACTATATTCATCCTGTAAGCGCTGCACCTGGTCTTTATCAATACCCAAAAACGAGAACATGCCATTTTGTGCAGTGATAAAGCCAAAGTCGCGCTCTACGCCATTGGCCACCAGTTTATCTACCAACAACTGCCGCATACCGTTGATACGGTCGCGCATCTCCTTTAACTCACCGTGCCACTGATCGGTCAGCTCATCCGAGCTTAATATCGTTTCGACAATGGCCGCACCATGGGCTGGTGGCATGGAGTAATTAGTCCGTACGACTGAAAGCAATACCGAGTTTATGATATCGGCAGCACTGGCGCTCGCCCCAATAATCGAGCAAGCACCGATACGCTCGCGGTATAAACCGAAGTTTTTCGAACACGAGCTGCAGATGATCATCTGATCCACCCTGTCGGCCAGCAATCGCAGGCCATAGGCATCGGCGTCCAGATCCTGACCGAAGCCCTGATAGGCCATATCAACCACCGGGGTAAAGCCAATCTCCTTGGCTAAATCGGCAACCTGTTGCCACTGCTCCGGGTTCAGATCCATACCACTGGGGTTATGACAACAGGCATGGAATAACACCGCATCGTCTTGGGATACTTGCTTCAAGACCTCAAGCATCGCGGCAAAATCAATGCACTTGTTTTCATGATCATAGTAAGGGTAGGTCCTAACATTCAAACCGGCGGCCTTAAATACGCCTGGGTGGTTCGCCCAGGTAGGGTTACTGGCCCAGATCGTAGCACCGGGCTTGCAGGTGTTAATAAATTCGCCCGCTATCCGCAAAGCGCCTGTACCACCCGGGGTCGATACCGTGCGAATGCGGTTTTCAGCAATAACCCTATGCTCACCCAACATCAGTGCGTTCATTTTTTCATTGAACAGGGGCGAACCGGCCTGACCCAGGTAGGCCTTACTGGTTTCGTTTTCAGTACGATATTTTTCAGCCGTTTTTACACAGGCCAAAACGGGGGTATGGCCCGCTTCATCTTTGTATACGCCCGCACCGAGATCGATTTTGTTCGGATTGGGATCGGCTTTAAATTTGATCGACAAGCCCAAAATGGGGTCAGCTGGCAGTTGCTTTAATTCAGAAAACATAGGATTCAAGTACCTGTTAAACCGTAATATCTAAGGTGTCTGGCTGATCTTCCGCGACAAGGTCGGTAATTATACCTGTCCCTACCAAAAACCTCATTCCTATTGAAATCATTGATCTTTATAGGCCGTTCCCTATAGCGTGGCCAGCGGAAAAGTAAAATTGTTACCCCACAAACAAAAAAGGCTTACCAAAAAATAGGTAAGCCTTTGATTTGTATGGTGCACCCGGAAGGATTAGCGGCCTACGGCCGTGCCGCACGCCTCCGGCGCTTGTCGAACCAGCCCTTTTGAGTCGGAGGTTCGAATTCAACCATGTCGGACAAAAACAAAAGGCCCATCACAAGGATGAGCCTTTTGTTTTGTATGGCGCGCCCGGAAGGATTCGAACCTCCGACCACCTGGTTCGTAGCCAGGTACTCTATCCAGCTGAGCTACGGGCGCAAAACTGAGGGGCGCATTGTGCTTATCCAAGGCCCCGTTGTCAATGGTATATGGCGGAGAGAGAGGGATTGATTCGCCTGTTTCCCAGGCTCACCCCTTCGGGGCGCCGTCACTATCGCTCCGGCGTCCTGCGCCAACACCAAGGCGTTGGCTTGTCGAACCGAAGGATTCTCATCAAATCCTCTCATCCCGCTATAAAGCAACAGCCCCCTGCAGGGGGCTTTTTACTTTATATGGCGGAGAGAGAGGGATTCGAACCCTCGATGGGCTTTTAACCCATACTCCCTTAGCAGGGGAGCGCCTTCAGCCACTCGGCCATCTCTCCGGTTTTTTACAAAAAGGTATCTATAAACAAATAAATCTGCGGATTTCTCTTTCCTTAATCACCCGCTTTTAACGTACGCTGCCGGACACATTGTGTCCGGCAGGGTTCATCCTGGCAAAAGGCTTTATTCCGCCTCTTCTCCGGCCTGGGCGGCCTGCTCACGCTTAATACGCTCGTAGATTTCCTCACGATGTACGGTAACATCCCGAGGCGCATTAACACCGATGCGCACCTGGTTACCTTTTACACCAAGCACCGTCACGGTTACGTCGTCGCCAATCATCAAGGTTTCGCCAACACGGCGAGTTAAGATTAACATATCACAGTCTCCCTGCTTATCTCATTCCACACAACAGCCATCCTAAAGTTAAACCACCTTACCGAGTATAGCTGTCACCAACCAAGCACTTTCGCCGTGTATTCTCCACACACAACTAGGGGCAGTGGTTATTTTAGCAGTATCTGCTTATCCGCTAAAGGGATTTAAACCCCTAAACCAGGCAACCCTTATAATATTGATTCATAGTTAAGCTGCAGGTTCCTCTGCCAGACCAAAGGCTTCGTGCAGGGTTCTAACTCCCAGCTCAAGATATTTCTCATCAACCACAACGGATATCTTGATTTCTGAGGTAGAGATCATGCGAATGTTGATATTTTCCTTGGCCAAGGCCTCAAACATGTCGCTGGCAATGCCGGCATGGGAGCGCATACCCACACCAACCAGGGAGATCTTGACGATGCTGTCATCACCTGTCACCTCACGGGCCTTCAACTCATCAGCCGTACGCTTCAGGATTTGCAGGGCCTTTTTATAGTCATTCCGATGCACCGTAAAGGTGAAGTCTGTGGTGGTATCCTCGGCAATATTCTGGATGATCATATCCACTTCGATATTGGCATCGGAGATGGGGCCAAGGATTTTATGAGCGACACCGGGTTGATCCGGCACACCCAATACCGTCAATTTTGCCTCATCACGATTAAACGCAATACCGGAAATCTTTGCCTCTTCCATACCCTCGTCCTCAAGTGTGATCAGGGTGCCCTCGCCTTCCTCGAAGCTGGAGAGAACGCGTAG